>Ga0307516_10000306_pt1 | contig 63759 bp, 80 predicted proteins | sample 19_EM_MG_FD_203310 | JGI IMG/M metagenome (GOLD analysis project Ga0307516, IMG submission 203310) | Populus trichocarpa ectomycorrhiza microbial communities from riparian zone in the Pacific Northwest, United States - 19_EM | ecosystem: Host-associated > Plants > Roots > Unclassified | place...
CCCAAAAAAAAACCTATTATTTACCCCCCCCCCCCCCCCCCCCCCCCTAAAACACCAAATTTACGCAATCATCGCCACTCCTTCTCCCCCCTCACCCAGGGCTGTCAATCGTCCGTCCAGCCCGTCTTGGCGGTCGCCTGGGACGGGATTGTGTTAGTCGGGCCGAGGGAAACGAGGACTACAGACTACAGGCTTCCCGGCTGGCAAGATGAGGACGGATACCCTACAGCGCCCGGAATGGAGTCATGGACCTCGACCGAGTGGCTAAGCGGCTGAGTGGCTGTGAGGCTGCGAGACGGTGAGAGCGGCGCAGTGACCGTGGTGAAAACAGTTACCGGTGAGCTGGGGATGGCTGATTGAGTGCCATTGAGGCTGGGTGGCACCTGTTGGGGGAGAGGTTCTTCCGGACGAACTTCCATCGAGTCTAGGACTTCGGGGTCAGACAGGAGGACTAGGTCGGTTGCTTGTCTATCAGCCGTCTAGAGAGGAATGAATGTTGATCGGCAGGATTGAGTGACGCTAGGTTGGATAGATACTCATACCCGGTCTGTGTAGATGCTGTGTGGAAAGAGAGGGCCTGTTCGTCATCTGAAATTGACTTATATGTAGTGGTCGCTCGACGAAAGTGGATAAAGTAGATGTGATCTAATGGATAAGACCGGCGACGGACGGGTGCAGGACAGAGCGCAGTGAGGTTCGGTCGCGGTCAACGGTCGCGAGGTTGGTAAAAGGTAGCGGCGGGAAGGCTAAACAAATTGTGGGGTACAACCGCCACTAGCCGGGGTGAGCCATATATAAAAGAATCCTTCGCAAGAACGGAACCTACGAACTAACGAGGGGAACACACTGTGAGAACGCCCAAAACCCCGAATACTTCCATTCCGATTACCTCTTGCCTGACACCCCTCCGGCTTTCCTTTATTCCTCTCTGCATTCCCAGCTCCAACTCATGTCCGCCGTGACAACTTAGACTAGATAGCGCAGCACGCTGGTGTCGTCAGGTACCTATAGGGACCTGTAGGGTATCTGGGCTTTTCACTCTCCGGAGTGGACGGATTAGTCTTATGAAAACCCCGCCCGGGACGGGGCTGGACTGCAAGCCCCTGTTAGACTGGCGTTCGGACGGGCGATTGACAGCGATGCCCTCACCACCCATTTGTGATCCTTCACTTCCTCCCCCTGGGCCGTGTTTCTCCTCCCACTTTGGCGCCCTTCGTCCAACATCTGTATCGTCCAGGAGTCGTAGAACAGCCTCTGTGCATTGTTTGTTCGCAAACAATTGCGCAGCTGAATCTCCATCTCGCCAATGTTTACTTACCTTCTTGACACCCAACCAGAGTGTCTACTGTGCTTCCCTCCACACAGCCCACTGCTTGGATAGATGTTCGCGGGGCATAGTAGTCCGTTGTCGTCCACAGTGCCAGCAGCCGTTCGTTTTCCACGAACCTGTCCAGTGCGTGGCTTGTTTTTAGCTGGCTGCGAAGGGCTAAACCAGGTATCATCGCCGAGGTCAGGTGGTGCAGTGCTGGTGGTTCCGGTGCCAGACGCAGACGCGGGAGGATCTCCTCAAGGTGTGCCCTGGGTGGAGGGACCAGCAGAAGGTCTTATGGGCGGAAGTGCTGAAGGAGACCGGGAGGCGGAAGAGCTGGTGGAAGATCCGGTGGAAGATCCAGGATCTCCTTGCCAATGGGAGGCGTAGTCAGGCGATGCCGGGCTTCCTCTCTATCATACGACAGATGTGGGAAGGCTAGTGCCGGCAGAGGATGGCGCGGGGAGCGAGGTGTCAGAATGGGAGCTCCGGGAGCGCCGGCAGCGGGAAGTGGAGCGCAGGGTGGAGGCCGAGGAGCTGTGTGCCGAGGGCGAGGAACAACCGCTGTTTCTCCTCACGCCGTCGTCCATGGCAGCGGTGGAAGGGAACTGGGGGGTGGATCTCGATTTCTTTCGTTCTTTCTTTCGTCCTTTCTTTGGTGCGTTTCATATCTTCTCGGGACAGGCCTGGGCGGAGGGCAAAGGGGGAGCTTGCAAGGTGCCGCCATCGCGCGGACAGCAGACGGGGAAACCTGGATAAAAAGTGTGCCGCCATAGTCTTCCGAACCGGCCGGAGCCGTTTCTCTCCGCTCCGAGGGGTATGCAAGCCGTCGGCCTGTGCACATTGCGCGGTGGACGTGAGTGATGCGCAGTGACGCCCATTCCGTGCTCGCTCTGGGACGAGCGAGTCGTAGGATCTGCATCCCCAGCCCCGTCCACGGGCACACGCTGCCGGCGGTGCAGACATGGGCCGGGGCCAATGCCGACTCATCCGGCAGGCCCCCAACTGGCCCGCGCAATGCGCGCTCGCTACGATGCAGACGGCACGACGGCACGATACAGTGGGCTGACGGGGGGGCAAACAAGCATTCGCGTCCCGCATATGTATGTAGCAACTATATGTAGACTAGCCGCGTATGCATGCTATGTATAGATGTGATGGAGTTGGCGGCGGCTTACTAAGCTGCCAGGATGGCAGGCCTCCTCCGTGGCGCGATCGTGGATGGATGGAGAGACACGCCCCTCCTTGGCAAAGCTTGATTTCTCGAGAGACAGAGCCAAGCACATGCGCGCGGGCGGGTCCTGCAGCACGGATGGGTGCGAGCGGAGGGCGAGAAGTGGGGGGCGTGGAGGGCATCACGCGCGCTCCGATCGATGTTGTGTGTCCTGCGGAGCGGAGAGTGTTGTCCGTTCGACTTCGTGCCTTTTCTCCCGCTCCTCTTTCCTTTCGTCCGGCTGGGGATAGTTGACGCCGGAGACGACGACGAGACGACGACGGAGACGACAGCGACGCCGAGGAAGAAGCCGCGAAGAATCTCGGACCTGCACGGTCCGCCGCAACGGGCGTAGCGCCGCTCTCGTCGCCAATGCGCGCGGAGCCGTGCGACGCGGCCGATGCCACACCGGGACTAGCGGCGTCGCGGCGTGCTGACGGCTGCCGTGCGGCGGCGAAGACGTGCTCCCAGCCCGCAAAAGGAAGGACCGACGCCCGCCAATGTCTTGGACGCTGGACAAGCTTTTCCCCACGCGCATGATGAGGGGGCAGAAGGCTGGGAATGCGGCTGTCTGAGTGGAGGGTTCGTTCGCCGGTGCTATTCTCGTCGGCGTCGGCGTCGTCGTCGTCGTCGTCGTCGTCTCTCTGCGTTGCGGGGGCCGGCGGACTGTGCTCTTGCTCCGCCTTCAGCGACGGGCGGCTCCTCGGGTGCCTTCGGCATCTTGCGGTCCCGACTTCGCCCGTTCTCGCTGCGCGCTGATTGGCGCACTGGCGGGCGTCGATCGGAGACCGCGGGAGCGCAGCGTGCGTGCAAGGCAGCACCGACGACGGCGGGCGGCGCTGTCTCCGTCGAGACTGGCCGTCTCGTCCTCCCCTTGTCGTCCTCCTCGAGACGCCGCTCCCGCTCCCAGTCGTCGACACTCCCCACACAGCACCATCCCGCCGGCTGAGGACCCCTCCCTGCCGACCGGCCCAGCGACACCCTCCGCTGCCCGCCCTCCGTCCGCGGATCGCGATCGCCGTCGCCGCCAGCCCGAGCAGCACGGTCGCCTCTTCGACCGGAAAGAAACACGACATTCGCGGCGGCCCGAAGCGGAGGGAAGAGAAGTCCGTTCGACCAGCCCCCCTCCTCTTCCCCGGTCGAGTGTCCTGCCATCCATCTCCCTCCCTCCCCCTCCCTCCTCCATCTCTCCTCCATCCTCCGCCATCCCTCCACCACCCTCCACCACCCTCCACCACCCCAGCTGATCCCAGCCCCTTAGCGCTGCCGCCCCCAGCTCGCTCGCTCGTCGCTCCCCGTCCTTCTTGAATGCGGGCCACCTCCTGCTCCTCTCACTTGCTCCCACTGTCTCATCTGCCTGTTGCGTGATTCTGCGCTGCGCGACACGACGAGAATCGACCGGACCCGCCGAGCATCGACAGGACCCGGCGAGAATCGTCAGGACACCACCAGCATCGACAGGACGCGACGAGAATCGGCACGACGAGACCACATTCGACACACTTCTCTCTCCGAGACCCCCCCTTCGCCGCCACTGCCAACCTCCTCGCCCGTTGCCCGTTGGCCGTACCGCCGACTGGCCGAAAACTGCATCCGCGGAGGCTCCCCCGCCACTGCCACCCCGGATCCAGGACCATCCCTGAGGAACTCGCCCTCCCCGTCGTGGCTCGCCGGAAGAAGAAAAAAATATTACCTGAACCCCTCCGTGCCGACTTCTTCAGTCCGAGTCCCCCCGTCGCTGCTCCCCGTCCCGGCCCTTGCCGTCCTACCGAGTTCCGAGCGATGTCGTCGATGGCGGACTCGCCACCATCGCCCTCGTTCCTGCGACGGCTGCGATCGAAGGCGTCACTCCTCGTGCTGCGCTCGCCGAGGCAGCCGCTGACCGACTTCCACGTCGAGGTCAGCGACCCGCACCGCGTCTACGCCCCGACCGACTGCGTCGCCGGCTTCGTCTGCATCACGGTCGAGCGGCCGCTGCCGCTGACCCACCTGACCGTGTCGCTGATCGGCCGAGTCGACGTGCACTCGTCGACGCGCGAGCTTGGCGCCCGTGCCCGCGCTCGCGCCCGTGCTGGCTGGGCCGCCCCGCACGCCACCGTCGCCGCCGACGACGCCGGAACCCTGAGCATCTGTCGCGACGAACTGGTCCTGTGCGGCGAAGGCCGGCTCGAGCCCGGCGTCTACAAGTTCGGCTTCGAGCTCGAGTTCTGCAAGCTCCCGGGCCTTGGCGGCGGGCTGCCAACCAGCGTCGACGTGCGTACCCGTCCCCCCCCTTGAACCCTCCCCCCCCACTGCAGTGCTGACCCCGCCGGACAGTTCGAGAAGGGCTCGATATCCTACACGGTGTCGGCCACGCTGACGAGGCCAAACAACCTGACGCCGACGCGCACGTCGTCCGCCAAGATCGCGATGATGGACGCGATCGACATCGCACTGTACCCGCTGCCGAAGCCGCGCGTAATCAGGCTCGAGCCAGTGTCGCGCCACCACAGCGCAAAGAAGACGCCCCCGCCGCACGCGCGATCATGCTCGCCGACAACGGCGTGCTCGTCGCCGTCGAGCTCGAGCGGAAACCTGCACGACAGCCCCGTCGCGCCGCCGCCGGAGAAGGCGCCTATCACGGCGACGGTCGAGCTGCTGAACGCGGGCGCACTGCGCGGCGAGAGCATTGGCGTCAAGATCTCGATTCAGCATACGAAGCGCGTCAAGAGCCTCAACGGAATCATCCTGACGCTGCTGCGGCAGACGCGACTGGACCCGGCCGGCGAGCTCGACGACGTCGCATTTGAGAAGAGCAAGGCGTCGACCGTCGGCGGCGTCGTGGCCCTGCCCGCGGCCAGCACGTACCGCAAGGATCTCGCCCAGACCATCTGTCCCATCATCATTGACCCGGACACGCTGTCGGCCGTGGTCAAGGCCAGCCTGCGCGTACCCGAGGACGTGTTCCCGACGATTGCGAACGTACCCGGCGGCGCCGTCGAATTCCGCTACTGGATCGAGGTGGTGATGGACCTGGGCGGCAAGCTGAACGGGCGCGAGGACCTGTTCTCGGCCGTAGTGCCGGGGTTCCCGCGGCCGGCCGGCGGCGTCGAAGCCGACTTCTCGAAAGCCGGCGGCGGCGGCGGTGGCGGAGGAGGGGGAGGAAGAGGAGGAGGAAGAGTCGGCAACGGCGCGCTCGGCATCGAGGGCGGCGTCATGATCGAGACCGAGCGCGTGCGGCGTCGCGAGAAGAGCGTCGTCAGCTGCAAGTTCGAGGTCATCGTCGGCAGCGTCGACAGCGTCGGCCATAAGGGCCGCATCGCAAAGCCGCTGCCATCACTGCCATCGCCGCCGTCCGCCCCGCGACGCACCCACCAGCAACAGCGGGCGCCCGATTACGATCCGGCGTGGCACCAGCCGGCGCTCGCGCCGGCGGACGCGAAGGCGCACCTACGCATGGCGGAGGACGCGCTGCTGCCGTCCGCGCCGCCGCTGGAAGCGGGGCCGTCCGCGCCGATGGTGCGTGACCTCGCGTCGGCGCCGCTCGCGACCGTGCTCGCGACCGTGCTCGAGGACGACGCCGCGGACGACGACGGGGAGGCGGCGGCGGACAAAGCGGAGCGCGAGCGATGGGGGCTGCTAGCGCACGAGAGCGCGCCTCCCGGCGAAGCAGGCGGCAGCGGCAGCAGTGCGCCGTCCTCCGCTGCGCTGCGGGGCTTCGCTCTGGAGGCTGATGGCGTCGACGGCGGGCTGCCGGTCTATTGGAGGTAGCGGGGGTGTTCTTTTTGGGGCCGGGCTTGCGGGGGTATGGAGTTTGTATTCTGTTTGTCGGCTGGCGTGCTTTTTACCACTTTTTTTTCTCTCCTTTTTTGCGTGTTTGATCATCCGCTTCTCCTGTGTGCTGCGCTGATACCCTGATGTCTTTTTTTCTTGCTCGTTGCGAGCATCACCATTTTGCAGGAGGGGGAGGGGTGTCGAGTCGATATACGGAGGACTGTATCTATTGCTAGAGCTATGGGGGAATGAACGGGGAGGTGAGGGAAGGGAATTTAAGCCCATCGTTGTCCCTGCTGCAGCGCAACGGGTAAGTGAGAGGAGATGCCACTTTTTCCGCTCCTCGGCCGGCGGTCGCCGCAGGACTGGCCGCTGCTCCCTCTTGGGATCGCGGTTCTCCACGTATGCACGGCGGACCCGCGTGAGAGTGCGACGAGCTGTCGCTTTTGCTCCTCGGCTGGCGGCGGTCGAGATGCTAGGACTGGCGCTCACGGAAGGGAGCAGGTGTCACAGGTGGTATGTCTGTACGTATTTTTTAGTCACTCGTCATCGCATGCGACTCAGCCAGATCATGGTGAGATGCGCACGGTCCATCTCCCTTCTGCAGTCCGCCGAAGGAGGCTCGTTGCAAGCTCTCCTTTGCCCTCCGCCTTCCGCCCTCCTCTCCTTCTCCCTTTCCCTTCCGCTCCTGGAGTTGCCTAACTACACGTCGAAATTTCCATATAATTGGTCATTTGACTCGGGCAGACGTGTCCCACAGCTCCGTACTTACGTATCCCGTGCGAGCCAGCGCTTTTCTTATATGTATCTATCGGGCGCAGGTGATCGGGCGAGTGAGACACCGTGTGCCGACATCCGAACGCGGAGGGAACGCCGTATGTATGTATGGAACGCGCGGACGGCAGCGAGTTGATCCGGTGGCGAGTGCCACTGCTGCATTGTCGCGCATGTCGAGGGGGGAGCGGACGAAGATTTTTCCTTTTTCCTTTTTTTTCCTTTCTTTTTCCATTTTTAGCTCCCCCCCCACTTTCTGCGACACGCGGCTGTGGCGGCCGGCCGTGCCGCCGGGTGAGTTTCCCAGCAACGGTGGCTACGGCGAAAACACCAGTGCGGCACGGGACGACTCCCGAGGGGCGCAATGGCCGGAAGGAAGAACAGAAGACTCGCCGGGCAGGAGTGGAGAAAGCGGGCAGACTCCGCCGGGGGGAGAACCAAACCAGTAATCGCAAAACACTTTGCTGCTGCACGACGTAAGGACGCAATCCTCTGGCTTCTCAAGGATGCACAGGCGGGGATGGGTGCCAATGCAGTGCCGGGTGGCATAGATGATCCTCGGGGAGGAGGGGAGGGATCGAGGATGGATGAGGACGAGCCGCGCGAGCAGCGGTGAGAATCGCTCGTTGGTGCGTTGGGGAGCAGTCGCAGGCAGAATATGTCGTGCGGAGGTTGGGAAGGCGTCCTAGACCGAGCGAGGAGGGAAAGGATTCGGTTCGACCGTGAGGCTGCAGTACAAAGGTGAGAAACGTTGACTTCGAAGTCGAGGCGAGCATTCACCCTCTCAGCTGTCGGTCCAGGGAAATTTGGAAACCCTCGACCAAGCCACAGAAAAAAAAACCCCTTAGTGTCATTGCAATTGATGAGCTTTTGTCTTCCAAGAGCAGCCAACGTGTCATCGATGTCCTTTGGATGCCACTCGATAGGGGGGTTTTTTTTTGCCCTGCACGACTGGCGTTTCAAACATGATCACCGTCGACTCGCGCAGAATATGGAGCGTTGGAAAGTAGGTAGGTGAAAATGGATTGAACCATGCGGTACAGGACCCGTTTTTGACATGGCGGTGATAATTAGCCGTGTCTTTAGCAGAGTTCTCGATGCTATTTTGGAGCCCTATTCAGTGGGTTGTCAAGCAATCCGACGGTGATATCATTCCAAAAAGTGTCCTTATCTCAAGGGGTGCATCAGCGCAGCAGATGCTACCTACATTAAGGTACACGCTCCGGAGACGACGACATGATGCGCTATCGCAATGGGAAAGATGACATCAGGCGCGAAATGTCCCAGGAATACATATGTTCGCTTAATGGATTACCCAGTTATGCTATGCCGGGGTAGGGGTGGATCAGCTCCTTCAAGCAGCAATATGGTAGCCGATCTCAGCATCCCGTCTGGCGGTTACAGCTTTGCCGGTGCTGGTTAGGGCCTGCAGGCTGGCCTTCTTCTTACTCTATCGGGGGGGCTCGCTATCATCCGGAAGAACGGCATCGGTCACAACGGAAACCACGGAATAAGGGAGAACAATTCAATCTTTAACACGCACAGCAGGGGTATCAATAGGACTCCGGCCAGCCCGCGGGCCAACGCTAGTAGTAGTGTGAGGAAAAGTTCATCAAATGCTCCCGAGAGCTTCTGGGCAACTGTGCCCACAGTAACCTAACCATCATGCCAGCTCTCCCACAGCAAAGAGTCAGCTACGTCCGTGCCAGACAGCGATACCAGCTATGGCCCCTGTGTGCCACCCGATCCTGCCTACTCAAAACCCGGAAACCTACTCCCAACCCAAAGAAATGCCCACATAATTTTGCCCACAGCCGCACCATATCTGCTCCGAACAACAGGGATTTTAGATAATGTTGTTCCCCTTCTCTTCCCAATACTCACCCACGTGAGTACAATTCTCTGTCTCTTGTGGTGGTGGTGGCCGATCGCTCCCCTGCAAAGGCTACAGAACGCCATCATGCGATCTCACTCGTCTTCTTGGAGACAGCGGCGGAACACATGGCCAGATTAAGGGAAGAAATTACAGAACACATGTGGCGGGATTACAGCTTGCATCTAGAAAGACGGATACACGGTAAAGGGGAAGAAATGGTTGATGTAAAAAAATTCCTACTCTGGTCTCGAACTTTCCTTGCCTAGACGGAGGGCAGCCCGTCAAGAAGCGCCTGGCCTTGATACGTATTGTCAAAGCAGTTTATGATATCGACAAGCTGTTATCGACATTGCCGGACCCGTTCACGCTTTCCAGTTTGAGGGGGATTGCTGGTGGTGACTGAGACATTGTCCCCGGGAGAAACGGGATCTGGACTGGCGACGCGTTTCCCTCTTCCGCACAGCCGAAAGGCTCAACACTTGTTCATCTTCGGATGGAGGCCGCAGAATTCCCCGCAAATGGCGACAGCATAGACGGCGCAATTGCGTCGGCACCTGCAGCGCTCATACCGGTAGAACTCCTCTCTGATTTCGCCGAAGAACTTGAAGGGCTTGTATCGGAAGTTCTCACTTTGGGATGCGGTTCCAAGCGGCGATCGCAGACATCAGGGTCTGCTGTTGGTATGCCTCGCTCTCCATCTCGCAAGCGACATGCCCTTCTCCCTTAAAAAATAATAATCGTTGTTTGCATACGACATAGCTAGATCGTGGCGAAAACAAACTGTCCGTTTTCCTGTCGGACCGGTCCGCAGCCCGCACAAAGACTGCTCGTTGCAAGCTCCCCCTTCGTCCTCCGCCTAGGCCTGTCCCGAGAACGATAGAGCGCACCAGGGAGATTACAAAGGAAATGGCAAAGGAAAAGACAAAAGAAATCCGCCCCCCGTCTCTTTACTCCTCTCCCGCAGAGGCCATGGAGGGCTGTCCCTCACCCTCGGCGCCCGGTGCCCACCTCCTCGGCCTCTTCCCGATGCTCCCTCTCCCGGAGTTCACACTCCGTCACCTCACTCTGCGCATCTCCCTCAGCCGGGGCTGAGACCCGCCTCTTCCAGTCTCCCTCCGTACTTCTGCCCACAGGAGTTTCTGCTGGCGTTTCCAGTATGGACAGCACCAGGCTCCTCCGCCGCAAGCTTGGCCCATTCGTCAGCTTTCTCATTTCCTAGCACACCCTTGTGCGCGGGGCACCACCGAATCTCAATGATGATGTCCGGACTGGCTTTCCGCAGTGTCGCGATGTGTTTCCTGGCCTGTATAGCGTTTATCCGGCCGGGGGCCAGGGTCCTCTGAGGTCATACGCCTTAAACCAGCCTGGCCATCCGTGGAGATCAGCCGACACGCCCTACCTTTCCGCGCAGACCCCAGCCGGCAACTCCACCGAGTGACGCCGGGTGTTCCGCGTTCGAGCTGCCCCCTATCCCTCGTTGGCACCTGCATAGATAGCCACCGGCAGAAATGCGAGAAGCATTTCACTTACGAGCAATCACCGCAACCCCTGTTTCACACTGTACACCTAAGCGCGCGCATGTCTTTAGTGGGGTACGACTAGTGGTTAATTACCATGCACCCCGCATTCTGGCGAGGTATGATATAAACATGCGTGCACGGACACGCATTGAGTGGGCAGCGGGCTCGGTGACGCGGAAAATGGCGGGATTGGGATTTGCTTTTGCTTGCGACACGAGGTTGGGGGGGGGGGACGTGTAGGCGAGCACGGGCTTTCGATCATGGCACAGGAGATGCGAACTGTGATATCGTGACTTCGTTGATTGCTGCGGACTATGCTACGCTACTTATGCTATGCTATGCTATGCTATGCTATGCTATGCTATCGCTGCGACAAAGGAAAAAGGGATGCAAAGGAGTGTGGCAAAAACAACCGGACCGCTAGAAACAAAACAATGCTAGACGAATGGAAACAAACCAAAAAAAAAAAAACGGAGAAATTGCGACATCAACACCGGCTAGTCGCCCTACCAGTGGCGCTCGCGCCTGACCTCGAGCTCGTCGGCGACGGTGCAGGCCCTGCGGCGGCCCTCGCGCCCGCCGCGCCGCGTCTTCTCGACGACGAGGGTGTCGGTGTCTCTGTACTCGCGGACGGAGCCGGAGCGCGCGCGGCCGCGGTGCTCGCTGACGTGGTAGGCGGCGCCGCGGCTGGAGACGTACTCGACGAAGGCGGGAGCGGGCGCTGGGGAGTAGTCGTTGGTTTCGGCGAAGCGCACGCTCTTTCCGGACGTGGACGATGAGCGCGACGAGCACGACGACGGCGAGGCGGAGCGGGTCGACGGCGGCGACAGCGAGCGCTGCGACGACGTCTGCGAAGAGCTGCGGCTGTGGCCGTACCCAGCGCGGCGGGAGTGTGCCGTCGCCGCGCCGCGGCTGTAGATGTCTTCGTAGCTGTCGAAGCGGATCGTCGGCGGCGGCGGCGGCGGCGTGTTGACGATCACCGGGTACCGCGGGCTCGACCTGGGAGCCCCCGCCGACGGCGTCGGGTACGACGTCGGCGCCGTACGCCGCTCCGGCACCACCGGCGGTCGGATCGGCAGGTGCTTGTACGTCGCCAGCGATGGCGGTGGCGAGGCCGACGGGGTGCGGTACTGCGTGAGGTAGACGCGGGACATGTTGGCGATGCGGATTATCGAGGAGACGTTGGTGGAGGTGGAGTTCGTGGCGGAAAAGGCACAGCCCTGGAGAACTGTCAGCTGGATCGTCGCGGAGACGTCGGATTCGGACCGGCCACGCACCTTTGAACGAGATCGTGCGAGAGATAGGAAAGAAAGGTGATTAGAAGATGATATCGAGCGAGGGGCCCTAGTCCAGAGGGTAATCGAATGGAAATGCAAAGAAGAGAAGAGAAGGAGAAGAGAAAGCTGCTGGAGTTGTTTGGTCTGGAGAAAGAAAGGGAGGAAGGATTGAGGTTGCGGCGGGACGTCTTTATACACAGCTGTTCAGCCATCGCCGCGCACGCCGGACGCGGCTGCACCCTAAGAAAAGCAGCCCCGCCATCGACATCGCGCGTGAAGTGCAAACAGCCGGGCCTGAAACTGGACGTGTACACGAGGGGAAGTCGGCGTGAAACGGGCCCTTGTTGGCGAAGTGCTGGCACACGCTACGGAATGTCCAGGAGTTAAGAATAGCCCTGCGGCGGCCCCCTCGACGTTACGCCAGGCGCCACGCAGGGCCGGCCGGTGCAACAGCCACACGCTGCGTGTTCGCCCAGCCCCGCGGACCGAGTGGGCGCCGTTCGATCGGGGCGCGTAAGTATTAGCTTTGTCCGCGGGGGGGTCACTGGGCGTACCTGCATTTAGCCCGGTGCTAGGCGACGATTGGCTCGCGTGCGAAGCGGCCGTTTCGTCGCTTTACTTTAGCGCGGCTCGCCAGCCAGTTTCGGTAGCGTCGGATGAGGCGGTCTATTTTTCGCGTCGCCGGCGGCTATTCCCTCCTGGCGCATTCCGTCATTTCGCCGGACGCCGAAAACAGCGAGGCCGGCCGCTGCCTGCTCGCGGACGACAGACGCCCTCCCCTGCCAGCGCGCCGGATCGGGCGGCTGAAAAGAGCCGCGGCGTGGCGGACACGTCGTGCGGAGATTTCCGCGTGCTCGCTCGGCGCGCACAGCCCGGCCGGACAGCTGTCGAGTGTGGCTCGGCGGGGTGTATCCCACAGGGGAAAACCCGGCCGCAGTTTCCGTCGTGCTGTCCGCCTCGCCAGGTCGCCGAATCGCCGCACAGCTTTTCCTGCTGGCAGGTGGGGCTCGTCGGACCCGTCCACCACACACGTCGGACTGGACCGGAGGCAGAGCAGACCACTTTCCGACGGCGCGGGAAGACGAAGATCCGAGCCGCGACGACACGACATCGAGATGTGCAGAGCCATCGCGGCGGACCGTTGCATTGCGCGCGCACGAAGGATTTGCGAACACTGCGGACCGCGTTCGAGAGCTGCCGTCGTGCGATCCTCGGATGCTGTGCTCGCGAGATGATTGCTCGGAACGCACGTCACTTTTTGCTGTCATCGGGGATGCTGCGTCTAGCCTCGCGACGACGCAGGCGACTGCTCGATCGACTATAGTTGTAGTGTCTGCAGATGAAGTGGGCTCGGCGTTTGTCCGATCGTTTGCCGTTTTGCTGCGCCGGCTGACCGCCAAGGGCCGTGGATTCACCCCAGATCTGTCGATATCGAGTGACCGCTCGTGGAAGAGAGTCACGTGACATTTCGCTCGCTTACAGCTGCCTTCGTATCGTCATGCAGAGGAATTTCTTCACATCTGCCACAGATGTGCCTCACGGCATTTACCGCCCCCACACACCGACGCCTGATCGCCGCGGTCTCTCGGCGGGGCGAGAACGGATGGAAAAGAAACGAGGAAGAAAGAGATTTCACCGTGCCGGGAGCAGCAGCATTCAAAAAGCGGGAGGCTGTGGTCTGGAGCGTACTCCTCGCTCTGCATTCACATAGTTCGAGCCAGCTCCGACCGCTGTTCGCAACATTTCAACGCAGGAGCCTGGCTCCTGCAACTGCGCATCGCACCGTATCTATCTACGAGGGGAAACGAAATCGAACCGGGCACGACCGGCGCAACAGGGAAAAAAAATCTTTTTCTCTGCAGCATACTATCTCCCTCAGGAAGCCGTGGGCGTTGTGCCAATGTCAGCTGTCCGCAGCCTTTTTTCTTTTCTTGCATGTGGCTGCGGGAGCGGCCGATCATGCAGGCTGTGCGCACGGTGAAGAGTCGTTGGTTCTCTTTGCATCAATCTCGTCGCGACGGCAGCCAGAACGGATATCGTGATTGTGTCGGACTAGAAGCTTCCAGAAAGCGGCTGAAGGAAAATGTCGTCATATCGCTATACGCGGCTTGGGAGCGCACTGACCGACGGTGTGAGCTGTCACGATGGCTGAGGAAGACTGACTCCTCCACCCGCATCTTTGCTTCGGCACACCTGGCTCCTCCTCTACCACTCCGCACCGAAAGCGGGGCTTAAACAACTTTTCGCACACCCACTCGCCCATCGTGCAGGGAATCCCCCCGGTCGAGCGGGTGTGCTGGCAAATGTGAATCCTTGGTTGCGTAGCTTCGCTGATTGGCTGAAGCTGCACTGGATGAGCGATGCATTATCGCGTTGACGTAGGCGACGATGGGATGGACTGGCGGGCAGTCGGGTTGGTGAGCTTTCCGTCTTCGTTTCTTCCCGCCGAAGAACAAAGCAACAACAGCCAACCGTCCAGCCGGAGGGAACTCCTGGCGATGCGGTGGATGCCAAGCGTGGCAATTGGGGCTGGGCATCTGGTGGACGCCTCGCTAGCCGGCGCCCACGAGAAGAAGCACCTCGTAGCGCGCTTGCGAGGCCTCCATCGTGTCGTTGAGGATAGAGACGCAGGATTATTACATCACCGCACAGCGCATTACGAACAGAGTCGTTGGCATCGTGCGAACACTGGGAAAGACAGTGATGATACCGCTGCTGCTGCTGGTGGTGATGATGGTGGTGTTGATGCGGGAAGGACGAGGGAAGAAAACACGGCTTGTGTCTCCCTATACACACCGTGCGGCAGTGGGGGCTGCCGTGTCAGCAAGCACCGCAAGTCCCGCGCCGACTTCCTGTGCGGGGAACAGTGGATATTCGAAAGGTATAAACCACCTAGCCTTTCGTTCGGCAGCAGCACCGGCAAAACCGACGGCACTGAACACCACCCGGATATCTTGACACGAAGAACACCCACGATCGCCAGCAGTTATTGCCAGAGACCGCTCTAGTTGCCCAGCATCGCCGAGACCATACGCACAACTCATCCCTATCATTGGCCGGCTTCGACAGGACCAAGCCATATGATCCACGGATAGAGACACATAAAAATCCCCCCCCCTCCCCGCTCGGCGCTGCCGTCTCTCGCGCGTCTCCCACGAGAAATCTGCTCCGACTCCCCCCTTCCTCGCGTCCCATCCGGTTCAATCCCGCTCTTCCGAAATCAACCCACGCAAACTCGAGAGCCTTCCCTCTCTCCACCACCGTTCACTTCTGGCCGCCGTAGATACCCTTGTTTGAAGACGGACAGCCTTAGCTGGTCCGAAAACATCCGTAGAAACTTCGACTCTTTTATTTTCCATCCCATCATCCAAGGAAGGAAGGAAAGGCCATCCTCCACTCAGTTATTGGACCCGCCCAGAGGAAATATATATCCCGTAGGGCTGCCAGTTGTGAACCCCCTCTCAAGGACCGTTGGACAGGATCCCCGCAGCCAGTAGCCACTAGCCAAAGGACTTGCACCAATCCCATCAGGGTATTTGACTGGGAGTCAGGATAACTTGAAATAATGGACACCGCCAGAAGCATGGGCCCGCCCAGCCGGGGTTTCAGGAACGGCTATCAGGCTGCTGCTACTCACGCGCCCCAGGGGCAGGGCACGAACCAGTTCTACTACGGCCACAATCCGATGGTCTCCTGGGATAACCAGTTGCGGTAGGCCAAAATCACCGCCGTTGCGCCGGTCGGTTGACCGGGCGCACGGCGCCCCCACGCATAGCACGCTAATTGGTGTGTTTGTCATTCCGCAGCCTCGATGTCCAGCAGCAACAGCGCGGCCTGCACGGGGCCGGCCACTACGGTTACCAACAGCCTTATCCGGTCGCTGGCGGTTACTACACCACTACCCCCGCCGCGACTCCGGAATCGCCCGTCGCCGTACTGGGCGTTCCGTCGCACGGGCGTGCCAGAACTAGGTACGTATCTACCGATTCTACCCGGAGGGAACATCCAAGCGCTGGACATAGCCGCGAACGTACTGACCCGACCGTACGGCGGACAGCTCGAGATCGTCCGTGTCGTCGGGCGACGGCGCGACGTCGCCGACGTACGACTGCGGCAGCTCCGACATCGAGCTGGACGGCAGCAGCAATGCCACCACGCGCGTCATACAGCAGGCCAACAGTGGATTCGCCTTCCCAAGATTCGCGCCGGCCGTCGAGGACCTCTGCCCCGGCGGTGCGCTGGGAAACGCCGCTGGCGAGGACCTTTCGCGGAGCGCTGACAGCCAGAAAGGAGGACTGTGCAAGCCGGCAATGCCGCGGGGGTCGCTCGGCCACGACGGCCGGGCAAAGCGGCGGTCCGGCAACCAGACGGCCGACGGACAGCCGCGCAACCGCAAGTCGTCCAAGCAGGAGACGTACGTCCTCCGGGTGCTGGACGAGGACTGCGAGGCGGCGGCGGCGGCGGCGGCGGCAGCGGTGGCGCGCGACGTGGTTTCCGAGGACAGCGTCGAGGAGGACGACGTCGTCGTCGTCGTCGAGGCAGACGAGGGCGCACCGCTGTCGACGCTGGCGCACGACGAGTACAAGGAGATTTTCGCCGCGCTGAACGAGCAGTTCTGCCGCACGGCGTACCGGTGGCTGGCGCAGTACCGGTTCCGGATCCCGCGCAAGCGCTACATGAAGGAGCACGCAGGGCCGTTCGACCGCGAGCTGACCGAGTACGTGCAGATCATCCGGAGCCTGGTCGAGGGGCGCGAGGTGCCGCGCCACGCCGTCTCGGATGAGCGCCTCAACGAGCTCGTGTCGGTCATGGAGGGCGCGTCCGAGATCCGCCACGTCAACATCCACGTCTCGCGCAAGCACAAGCCCGACCGCCGCGTGCTCGGCTTCATCGCCGCCGTCAACGAGTTCTGCTGGATCCTGCGCGACAGCAAGGGCGCCGCCGTCACTAACCACATGTACGTCCGCGTCGAGGACCTGATCCTGCGCAACCGCAGCAGCCGCTCCCAGGACCGCGGAAAGGACTCCCCCCGCCGGGCCACGCTGGAGTAGGATCCCACTTCCCCTCCCCCACGGACCGCACTGGACCGGATTGGACTGCACTAGGCCGGGATGAAATGCACTGGACGGATTGGACTGCACTGGACTTGGATTGGATTGGACGCCCGCCGCGCACATCCGATGGCTCCATGCCCCCCACCGGAGAGGAAATGGCAGGACCGACAGTGCCCTGAAGGAAGGAAGGCTGAGCCAGGATGGACCGCAACTATTTTTATTTTTTCTCAGCGCTGCCCCGTTGGAATTGGTCTGGATTTGCCACACCTGGAAGGACTGTCCGCCTCTGTCGGCATAGGATGGACCTACAAATGTTATTCTCATTGTTTTTTGTTCTCTTTCTGTTTTTTTCCCCTCATTTTTTCCTTTCGGTTCTCGGTTTTTGCTTTTGGTTCTCGGTTTTTGGTTCTATCTACTCGTTTGCTTATTTCTTGTTTTTTTTTCTCCTTTCTCCGCATCGTTATTTTCGGCCCGGTCTGGAAAAAAAAGGGGGGGGGTTGGGGAGAGGGGAATGGATACGGCAAGTTCGGGGGGAGAGGGGGGGGGCTTGTGTTTTTTTGTTTCCTTCCGTCTCTTCTTTCTTCTGTACCACTACATATGTACCTACGGCTTTTTCTTGGTGGTTTTCTGTTTGATTTCCTCACATTCTTCGTTTTTATCGAATACCCTGGGGAAATTTGAGTCGTGCGGCTCCTTCTAGGACCGGATTTACCATAGCGTTACCGTGATTGGGAGGGCGGGGCGGCGGGGGTTTGCTTTTCTCCGATCAGGCGCGGGCTGTTGGAAATGCTTCTCGCGGCGTTCTGTGTTGAGGTGCCGAGACGGTCTTTAGATTTGGCGCTTGTGCCTTACAGTTTTGTTGAGGACACGAATACGCAAGAGCGGGGAAGCGTAAGAGTGGGATATCTGCTGTTCTTCTTGTACTTCTCTTTCTGTTTGATATACTAGTTCAATATACGCTGGCATTGAACTTCACCACCGAATCGATATTCTTTCAACACGGGCAAGAATATTTTTTATTTCATTCGTCTTGACGATCTATCGCACCCAGTTCTCACGTCCAGTCAGACACCGCTTCGTGAAGCGAGAGGGGTACGTATTCACCGGAGAAACCAAAACCACGGTTTGGCGTGAGCCCAACGCACAATGCCGGCTGTATTCGCGAGTGCTTCTGGAGCCGGTGGGCGAAATCTGCGCCCGGCGCCGGGGCGCCAGCATCGCCGCCGCGACTGCTGCCTCGTCTGCTCGAGTGCGCCCCACGGGGATGGAAGCGGGCGGTCACGCAATCAACCCGCTGCCTTTAGGTGAAGTGGAAAGGTGATAGTTGTCATGACACACAATAACGCCACTACCCCTATACCTACAAACACGTGCATTGACTAAGCGTACAGATGCGACTTCCGCACTGTGAGTGAGACTCCGTGAATGTGGCTTTCAACTGTCGGCTTGGGACGTGGCAGCACGGAGGTGCAGTCTTTGGCAGTGGTCGGCGCGTAAGCAGGAATTCGTCCCTCGAGTGTCGGGGCGCAGCTGCGGTGCGGCCGGTACTGCGAGCACAGCCACGGACCGTCAACGTGTACGCAAACGGAATACTAGCGTTGATTGGCATCTGGCAAGAGTGACATCCCGTGTTCATGACCGGAAGTAGAGAATAGCTCCACCGCCGCAAGGCAGAGAAACAGCGGGGTTGAGCGATAGCAACGGAGTTTGTCGTTCTCCGCGTCGTAGAAGAGCAGCCACCGTTCGCGGGCCAGGGCGCCATTGGAGCAGCTAGAGACACAACGCGAAGGACAGCACTGAAGGCTGTCAGAGGGCCGACAGATGGGCGAGCTCCCGCAAAGAAACGATGCCTTGCGGCCACTCGCGCACAGGCAGACGCTGACAGCGTCGCTGCGTTGTCCCACCGTGCCAACCTTCGTGCTGGCGGGGTCTTTCCTGCCTGTTATTTGTTTGCGAGCAGTACGCCTATCTCTCCATCTCAGAACACGCCGGGTGTACAGGTGCCGGCTGTCAAATCGATGATAAAGCCCCCTCCGTATCGGTCTTTGGGGTTCGAGCTATCCCAACGCACAAAAGATCACTCGCACCGATCGACGTAAGTGCGGGGTCGCGGTATCCTTGTCACTGAAATCCCAGAAGCGATCCGGCTCCGCCGGCTAGCAAGGAATATGAGCCTCTCGCCGGCCAACTGCAAGAAGGCCATGACGGCTTACATCCAGGCAGTCGCCGTGTTTGGGTCGGGGCTGTGGTGGAAGAGCGACCAAGCCTGGTGCACCAACCACAGGCTGCTCCCGGATCACCAACCCGGGAAATTTGTCAATGAAGGTGCGGCATCCCAGGTGGAGAACAGGCTGCGGCGGCTCCGGCTGCGGCTGCTCAGTCTTCGCAGGGCGGCCAGGCAGGAGAGGTTGTGGGCACCGGCGCTTCTCTGCCTCCGCCTTCGCTTCGGCCTCTTCTTCTTGGACCGCATCAAGGGTTTCTGGCTCCTCTAGCAGGACTGTGCTCTCGCCAGGGCGCTAGAGACGGCTATGAGGCAACAGACAAACCCGGAGAGGGTTACGATATGCACAGATGCCCAGGAGGCAATCAAGTGCACGGCCTCGGAGGAGCTCGGCCGTGGCCAGACGTACGCGCTCCAGGCAAGACACATCGCGATGCTGCGGAAGACCACTCCGGACACCGCCATCGAGAGCCGGTGGCGCCTGGCGAAACAAGGGCGTTCCAAGGAACGAGAAGGCCGACGAGTATGCCAAGCTCGCGTCAGAGGAGCCAGCCGCTCGAGGGGTGGGATGGCTAGGAGATTAGGACCCGACGGAGGCGTGGGCGATGCCGCTCCCCACTTCGCACACCTCAAGCGAGAGATCTCCGAGAAGAAGTGGACGGAAGCCTGCTACTGGGCTGGAGGCCGGGCTTCCGGGAAGAAGTACACGTTGCCGAGCAGGCAGCAGCCGGACGGAACGGTTGCGGGTAGCTCCAAGAGGTTCGTCTCTAGGATTTACCAACCGAAGGCAGGTCGCTGCCTCACCGGGCAGTGCCTGAACTGGGCGGGGAGCCGACCTACTGCCTAGAGCTGGTGATGCTCGTGCGGACCCAGACACGGGGCCAGTTGCGATTGCAAGGCCTAGCAGAAGATCATGTAGGCAGAGGTGAGGAAGGAAGCGGGAAGTGGGAGAGTCGGTTCAAGCTCCGAGACCTCCTCGCCGACAGAAGGTGCAGCCAGGCAGTACTGGACTTCCTATCTGCCACGTATGCGGGAAGGCTAGTCCGGCTAAGGAAGACGCAGGGAGTAAGGCGTCGGAGTGAGAATCCCGGGAGCGGAGAGAGAGAGGGGGAACGGAGGGTGGAGGCCGAGGAGCTGGGTGCCGAGGGCGAGGAACAATGTGTTCCCCCCCACGCCCTCCTCTATGGCGTCCGCAGACGAGGAGTAGGGGACGGCCATTGCTTCCTTTGTTCTTTCCTTCTGTCTTTTCCTTTGTGGTTTCCTTGGTGCGCCTCTCACCTTCTTGCGACTGGCCTGGGCAGATGGCGAACGGGAGCTTTCAACGTGCTGCCTCTACGTGGACTGCGGACGGGAAGCGGACTGTACATACATCGCATTGATCTAGCTAGTTAGGTCGCATGCGAGTAACGAACAAACCAAAAAGGAAGAGATCCCGAACACGCTCGCATGCGATTAATGACAATACAAAAAAAAGATATCGCAGATACGAGAACGCGGAGATACACATCTATACAAAAACTGCACCTACTGAAAGAGTCCTGTTTAGCCGAAGGTGCAGAATGGGGTGGAGAAGGATCGGTTCAGATGCCTTTTTTTTTATTTTTATTTGATCGCCATTCGCATGCGACCTAGGTTGATCATGGCGAAGAATATGAACATTCCGTTTCCTATCCGCAGTCAGCGCACGGCGGCTCGTTGCAAGATCCCCTTTGCCCTCCGCCCAGGCCTGTCCCTAGATGATATGATGCGCACCAAGGAAATTACAAACAAAAGACAAAGGAAAGAACAAAAGAATGCGTAGCCTCTCCCTCCTCCACGACTGCGGACGCCATGAATGAGGGAGTCGGTGGGAAAAGCGGTTCCTCCTCCGCCCTCCTCACTTCTTCCCGCTCCCTGCGCTCCCGGAGGTCCAATTCCGACACCTCGCTCCCCGCGTCTTCTTACCAGCCTCCCCGCATCCGTAGTTGAGAGGAAGTCTAGTACAGCCTGGCTGCACCTCCCGTCAGCAAGGAGTCCCGGATCTTCCATCGCTCGGATGCCAATGCGCATGCGACATGCAGCCAGGCGGCTCAGAACTTCTTCTCCACCACGGATGAGGAGACGGCTCCCTACACCGGCAGAATATTATTACTATTACTGGAAGCTAAGTACGGATTATGACTAAGGATTCTGGAGTTTTTTTTCTTCTTCTTCTTTCTTCGGGATGTGGTTGGTTGTGTGGGGGGATGGAAGAAGAGGAGGAGGAACAGGGGAGCAGGTGGACATCCATTGGACTAGGCCTGGCTGGCCAATTACAACCCGGCTTGGAAATCTTGAAAATGGTGGCCTAAAGGGTCCGGAGAGATGTCCCGGCAAATGGTGTGGCTACTGAATAGTTGAAGTGGGGGTAAGAAAACGCAACTTCCCACTTAACGCATATTACTCTATCGTATAAGGACACGGAAAGTACATATAGTTGAAGGGGGAGTTAAAAAAACGTTATTTCCTGCTGAATACATATCGCTATCGTATAGGGACACGAAAAACACGTGTTTTCAGCGTGTTGGCAGCGTATCACTACCAATTTTGTCCAAGATATGATAGCACTACCATAGTTTTTACACCCCTTCGACTTTACAGTAGGTATGGTTTCAAGGCGCCTAAATTCACCCACGCATCTTACAGCCCCACCACCACGCCTTTAGGACAGCTACTGAGCAGGCCAGGCGGGCCAAAGGCAGAGCCGCATGCTAGACTCGCGGACGGATATGGGTTGGTGTTGTTGATGGTGCTCGCCGTAGTCTGGAGAGGCTTATAGATGCCAAATAAAATTGATGCCCCCCCCCACCACGCCTTTAATCACCGCCCTTTTAGAGTAAATAATCTTTCCTTTTTCTTCGCCACCTCATGAACACGGCTGCTCCTTCAGCACGTACACTCGGTGTGTGCAAGTTCCACCTCTCGTATTGTCTCATTCATCAGGTTGCACCTGTCAATGGAGAAAAAAGCCACGCAAAGTGTAATTGAAAGTATAGCTAACAATAGACACCAAACACTTTTGTAGAAAATCTAAGTAACGGAAGAAAACATGGTAACCGGCGCGGAAACACAAAGCATAGACAGGTAACCATTGGGGAAAATGTCGATGTCGGGAAATCGGCAAGAGACCCGTGACATCATAAGTCGATGTGATCGTCAGGTTGTACACACAGTATTGCGGAGCCGGTGAGTCGATCATTGGAGCTCGGTTTCTCGGTCACATGAGACGACGTCGGGCTTGAGGCCGAGGAGGCTTGTCGGTGGTCTGCCGCCTAGATGCCAAAGATGGCACTCTTCGGTGAGCCGCCAATGTCAGCCTCGGACACAGTTGGTCGGCGATTAAAGGAGGATAGGGTTCTCACTGGAGCAGTCTTGTAGCTGTTGGTCGCTGCGGTTCCAGTACGGAACTGCGGCAGGAGCTCTGTACCAACGGCACAGGGAATCGGCACACGCTGCCCCCGCGACATCCAGTTGACGGTGGAGCTGCTCCAACGCGGCCTGCGTCAGCTGTAGAGCGGGAGTCCCTGGCCAGGTGCACGGTGCATCAGCATGTGTATTTCCTCGGAGATAGCGACCGCAGTAGACAGAATGTGCACGTGGTATGAGAAGTTGGTGCCTCGACCAGCTCCTAATAGCTCACTGCTGGTGGGTAGGTCACTCACCGACGTATTGCTGCTGCGCGGGATGAGCGGAGTTGGCCATTCCGGACATCACCTCGTGCTAGAATCCGAACCGTCGGATCGTCTGTAGGAGCTGGGACGGGGTTGCTCGATGGAGATGCCGGAATATCGGTGCCGTTCTAGAAGCCCTGTGGTGTAGGCACGTATCTAGCGATGGCAACAGCCAATCTCACCGGAAGGGAGTGCAAAAGAGTTGAGTCGGGGTGGGAGTGGTGGCTACTGGAAGGAATCGCAGTGGGCGACGATCGGAGTGAAGGACGAAAGCACAGATACACAAAGAGGAAGGGGACAGACCTGGTATTTATAGGGGAGATGGTAAAGGGATCCGTTGTTCATTGCTATTCTCTGCTGTAACAGATGATGATCGTGCCGTTCGCATTTCGTAGCTTATCCTATCCGCCCAGTCTTGCATCCAGATTCCAACCCGTGTTGTGAGGCCACTAAGGATACCCCAGTGAAGTAAGCCATCAGCTTTGCGGCATCCTAGCCAGAAGACCCAAGGAAACGTGTGTTTCCTGCATTTATTTCGGACGGTCACAAGAAAAAGCAGCTCCGTAGCTCTCGAATGTCAACTCTTGACCGTCAAGGGACTACTGTGGTGTCGCTAGTATCTAGAAGCCGGTCTGGGATGGGTATGTATACTACTTAGCAAAGGCGATACACTACCTCCCCCCCCCCCCTTGGGGGGAGCGCTACATGACGCTGTCCTAGGTCTTGCTAGTCAGCCTTCTCATCGTGCTGCGAGGCTACTAAGGATACCTCAGTGAAGTAAGCCATCAGCTTTGGGTCATCCCGGCCAGAAGACCTAAGGGAACGTGCGTTTCCTGCATGTGTTTCGGACGGCCACAAATGTTGTTACACCACGGGTCTTATGGGCTGTCGGTCTCCTGATAGGGCTAATAGGGCAAGGAAGCCTGCGAGTTGCTGAGCTGTTCAAGTGGGGATGTCTTCCGACCCGTATTTACGCCCTCTCCCGCCATCAAGGTGCAGGAAATCCGCCCAACACCACCCGCTCTACCGCCAGCCAGACCGCGACCAACTCTCGACTCGGCGGACGTCCCCCACCGACCGGGCCATCGGAACCTCTCCCTCAGCCCGCCACAGGCGGTCAGCCCCCAACGGCCGAACCTCGTCCAGTAGCACTTCCCAGTGCTGTTCGCCTTCGGTCATAGACCGGGATCGGCCCGCCCAAGGGGTGTGAGAGGCGGCCAGCACCAAAATGACGGCCAGAAGGAGGGCGTAAGGAAGGGCTGGCATGGCTTCGACAGAATCGACCACTCTTGCCGGCAGCGCTCCGGGGCCGGAGCATTGTTTCCTGGTTAGTATCTCGGTTGGATCGTTGTTTGGTTTCCGTCCCGGCGGGGTTCTATGTGGTTACGCTAACATCTCCCTAAAAATGTAAGCATAATCTCGAAGCCGCTCCGGGGGCACGGAAAGACAAACACACCCCTTCCACCAAAAGACCGAGCGAATGGCGACGACCGCTGGGAGAGGGATCTGGGGGGACCGTCATCCGCTTCCATCAAACCAGCGTCACCCGACGGGCGTCGGCTGCTGGCTGTAAGTGCTAGTTCGAGGTGCTGCTACGCTGAGACGCTACCGGTCCGAGTCCTTGCCAGTCCGGGTCGTTGACAGCCCGAGGGAAGAAGACCTGGAAGCACAAGTCCCTACGCAGAGGTGTCGCACGCTCCCGCAACAGCTCCCCTCCTAACTTGTGTGCAATAACAACAAGCTCTCCAGTAGGCGCTTGCGGCCGTTCCAGTCCGTACCTGGGGATATTTCGGGTCCTTGCAATATATGTGAGATAGATGCAGCGGGTGGCAGATCCTCCGAATGGACCTGAGTTGGTGACGAAGCAAGCAGGTGCAAAAGTCTCCTGCTCCGTCGACTGGTCCTTTGGTACCGATGCACCCCAATTCAATAGACAAGAATAGAGCCAACAGCAGCTGTCATCTCCCCAGATCGAGGAGGGCTGGCGCAAAGGCCAACAGAGGACTGTAAGTACTAAGTATCCGCTAGTGGTTTGCACCCCTCGCGTTGACGATAGCAACGTGATAGAACGACCAAGCGGCAATCTCAATTTTGCATTGTTTTTTCTGGCGGCAAGCAGTAATTAGGCCCCTCGATGTCCGTGCAGTTTGAGACACGCTCCGGTCCGCGATGATCGAGAACGTGGTACGCATCCGCCCGCGTGCACTGGGGCGACACCGAGGCACACCTCCGTTGCCCAGCGGAGCCAGTTGCTTCTGGCCCAGGAATCCGGAGGCGGTTTTCCTTTTGGCGACTTCGGGCCGCTTACCGCTGATCTGCCATTTGTTCGGGAATACATATGTACGACGACCAGAATGCGGGGTCACAACCGGCCATGATAGCGAAGCCGGCGTTGATCGCCTAGATGGCCGAAGCCGATGCATATGCATAGCGAAGATGAAACCTTAATACATGCCTGCAGCCGTTACCACTAACCAACGAGGGGTGTTATGTATCTATATATGAAGACGCTACCGCTGCTCGAGCGGTGGTCGATTCATGCAGTAACTCCTTTTGGCTCTCCGACACCTCCTGGTGGCATGCATCCTCCTCGCATCCGAATGGCGATCCGGGATCCACCGTAGCCAGTATTCTATGTACATAGATAGACCAGACATGTCGGCAGACCAGTCTAAGCCGGTCTGCCAAGACCCAGACCCGACCGGTCCGAATAAAATTAAGCCGATCCAGACTATGTAAGGGTTGGTCGGTCGGGATGTAAGTAGACCGATCCCGACCTCACCTATCTAGGTCTGCCGACGTCGGCAGACGTCGAAATAACGTTATAAGGGGCCAATTTTTTTCTTAGCCTCCAACGGGGTCTAGATAGTTGAAGCGCGGCAATGAAATCTCCCACCACCACTACCATCAATTCCCGCAATGCCCACCCATCCTGACGGCATGTCGCGTCTTCGGGGGATGAAGTCAGCCAATAACACCAGGCTCGTAGCGATACCACATCGCAAGAACGGATTGATGACAGCCAATCGAGGAGCCCGCCGCTTGACCCCCAGCAATATACGAATAAGCGAGAGCCCTGCGATGACACCGTGTCAGTTGAAGAGGTGATGAACGATGAATCTGTTCAGGAGACGAAAGAGAGTGCGGTCGAGCCATATATGGTTGCTCGAACACGGCACCACATCTTTAGGTAGACCTATCCCGACGTCTGCAGACAAACCCGACCTTACCCAAAATTATTCCGGACCGGTCTATGTAGAACACTGCTCTGCAGACCTCAGGGGGTATAAAATGCACAGCATGGAAACCGATGTGCGGAATTGCTTCTTCAGTTGTGTTTTCGTGCAATACCTATTTGCCTCGAAGACCGACTCCATGTGCGTTTCAAATGTGTTTGTAATTCCCCGGGCGGGGGTTTCGTTGACTTGCTTTTTTTTTACCCTGTTCCTGATGACTTTGGCGGTCGAACCCATTCATCCATTATACACATAAAAAGGGAGCTCGAGGAGCCGTGTAACTCGTGACGGTGCCCGGCGAAAAAAAAAGTATCCCTCGGAGCGTTTGTTTTGCCGGCGACGGTGGCTCTCAGCCTTTGGGCTCTGTGTTTCGCCCGTATGTACGCGTCAGCCGTAGAAACTTGTCAGTAGTGAGGGGGAGAATTTGGAATAAGCTTACTTGAAGTCGAGATCGACCGATTCCGTATGCGCACGCACTTTACTGCCTTCGTATCATAGGGGTTGGTTTGATAAAGAGAAAACAGGAGAGGGTGTGAGAGAACTAGGAGTAGTGGGATGACGGCCAGGTCTTTCCAAGCCGCAACTCGTTATACTCTGTTCTCAGGATGGTTTGGAGGGGATACGTGGGAGTGCGCATCGGCTGCAGTGTTTGCTTATTTGTGGCTGTGAGTGGCGCGAACTTCAATTGCGGTATAACTAGTGTTAGCTAGGCTAGAAAATAGTTTTTTTTTCTCTTTCGGCAAAATTCTAATATGCCATAGTTTTTGACCATAAAGTTTAAAATGCCATAGTTTTTCCAAGTAGAGATACACAAAACCGTCACCACTGAACCCTTCCTAGCCGCTGTATGGGTCAACGCTGCGCTCTATTTCAAGACGCCGTTCAGAAGATGTTGTTTTCAGCGCAAGATATACATACCAATTTCGATATGCAGCTCCTCATGGAATCCATGAATCACAGCTGGCGCAGAGTTGAGGCTGAGAAACACGAGGGGTATCGTATTCGGACAAGCAATATGTGGCGGATCTCGAAGCAAGAACCCGCACCTGTGGTTGGCTCGAGGTCAACGACACCCCTTGCGATGAAGGCTGTCAGCTTCTAGTTGCTATACCCTGTAGAATAGAAGGCAATTTCGAATGGATTGATTCACTCCCGTCAACTGCTGTTTATTTTACTGTTGTGGCCGCATTGAATTAGGGTGCCGTCAACCTGCTGCTAACGCTAACCCTATCCACAAGAAAAACTATGGCATATTAGACGTTTGTCGTTTTTTCTGTTTAACCCTACTCGCATGCAGCCTATCTAGACAACGGCAGCGCAATTTTAGTTTACCGTCAGCTGTCCGCGCGAGGTGGCACGTTGCAAGCTCCTCCGCCCAGGCCTGTCACGAGAAGATGTGAGGTTACATAGGAAACGAGTCGAACCAAAGAAAGAACAAAGGAAAGTGTCCCGCCCCCTTACTCCTCATCTACGGGCGCCATAAAGGAGGGCGTAGGCAGGAGCAGCAGCAGCCCCTCCCCGACACCTAATCCCCCCGCGGCACCCAGCTCCTTAGCCTCCACTCTCCTCTGCTCTTCCCGCTCCCTGCGCTCCCTGTGCTACCACTCGACACCTCGTGTGAGGGCAGGAGGAGGCTGTGCGGATAGTATCTACAGCCGGGAAGCTCAGAGTCCACGGCCCGAGAAGCGCAAGGAGAAGCTGAGTTTGAGGGCGGGGACGGACCGTCCATGAAAGAGGAGAGAAAAGTATGTGACTATGTCTAACAAAGGGTAAAAAAGTCTCTCTTGACAAACATTATCCTTCAGCCAAGATGCCAAGATGCCAAGATGCCAAGTCTCTTGACCGTGGCTTCCTCCCCAGACACCTCGCTGCGCTCCCTGCGTCTTCGTCAGCCAGCACTAGACTTCCCACATCTGTAGCTGAGAGGAAGTCTAATACCGCCTGGCCCATCGGCCAGAAGATCCCGGATCCTCCACCGACTATTCTACTTCTGACTTTCCTTCGGCGCCTCTGCCCACAGGGTCTTATGCTGGGCCCTCCACTCAGGGCATGCCTTGAAAAGGTGCTCCCGCGTTTGAGTCTGGCACCGGCACTACCAGCACTGGGCGGTGGGTCGATCCTTCACCTATTGGAGGTACTGCCCTGTGAGGTAATGCCCTGCCTTGATCTGGTAGAACGTCAAGGCAAGCCGCTTAGAACTCCCAGCTACCGTACCGTCCGGCCTCTGGCTCTTCGGTCCCGTAATTTTTACTGGAGGTTCGGCCTCCAGCCCACTGCCTTGCCTCCGCCCATTTCTTCTCCGTGATCTCCTGCTTGAGGCGCGCGAGAGATCTTGGTAGCGGCATCGCACGCGCCCCTGGTCGGTCCGTGTAACTCGGCCATTCGACCCCACGGGCGTCTGGCTCCTCTGCCGCGAGGTTGGCCCATTCTTCGGCCTTCTCGCTCACTGGGGCTCCCTTGTGCGCCGGGCACCACCGGATTTCGATGGTGATATATGGCCGGGCTCTCCGTAGACCTGCGATGTGCTTCCTTGCCTGGAGCGCGTATTTTTGGCCAAAGCCAGGCTCCCCTGAGGCCATCCGTCTGATTGCGGCTTGGGCGTCCCTGAAATCCGTGACCCGCTCCGGCGTGATCTGTCTTCGCGAAGCCGATTCCAGTGCCCTCACGACCGCGGCGCGCTCTGCGTCGTAGGCCTCCTGGTTGTAGCTCATGTGAATTTTGATGCCCACTAGGACTGGCCGCTCTTTTAAACCACCGTGCATCCGGCAGCTCCACCGTCTAGTCATGACCCATCCGTGAACATGGTGAGTCGAGGTCGGGTCTTCTCCGCCTCGGCCTTCGCGTCGGCCTCCTCCACCTGGAGTAGTACCGCGTCGAGGGTCTCTGGTTCCTCTAGTGGAACTGTAGCCTCCGTCCTACCTGCGTAGGCCAGGACGCTCGTGAGCCTCCATCCGATCGCTGTCGGAGCACCAACGATTCCCCTAGCCTAGCTGCCCTGTGGTAGGCCGAGTACCTGCAGTCCGAACCGTCGCCGTCTGTTAGCTGGAGAACTTCTAGCGACAGGTAGAACACGTCACCAAGCCAGAAAATGCTGCAACAAATGTGATTCAGCGACTTTTGTCTAGGATAGACCACTTTTTAGGCGGAATTCCTAGGATGATCCACCATTTTTTTGTTGCTTAGGATTGACCACTTTTCTCGAGTAATAGCTATGAACACTCACGCTAGCAACAACCCACCCTCGCCGCCGCCAGCAACACCCAAAATTCCACGCTCCCTACATACACAACATCGACACATCCAGTATGCCTCCTACTGGCGGTAATTCTCAGTCAATTTTACCGATCGAAAATGCTCTTGTGCACGCTGACAAGACATTGGAATCCCCTGCGGCCATGCGATTTCACTTGTGAGATGAGCTTTGGCTTTCATTAACTCACTTTATATTGAGCCCTATGATAATATCCTTCAATTCAGAGGGGATATCATCAAAAGTAATACTTTTAGGTTCCTTATGTAAAGATACAGCAGTTTGAATAATTAAAGGGGAACCTTCCTCTAAGGCTAAATATGATATATTAAGCGATAGTACGGCTATCAACATGGCCAAGCAGGCACCTGTGGACTTCGTACATTCCTACTGGTCACGCCAAAAATGGGTTGCAACTTATGATTCGGCAGTGCCACCCATTACCATGGACATGGTGCATGAGCTTTTTCTGAGTCAGGACTCAGGAGCGGGAACATCAGCAGCCGTCAGTGGAAGGCGAGGCTACTCAAGTCAGAGTGGAAGACGAGAACTCCAATGGCGGTGAAGAGGGACTTGAGGGAGCCAGAGGAATCGCTCCCGTGGAGAGGGAGGCTATGCAGTGAGCCAGGTTAAAATGAGGATAAAACTGGGAGGACACAACATCGGAGGGCTCCCTGATATTCCCGACCAGGCCCCGCCACGTTGCTCAACCTGTAGAGGCCAGTACTGCTAGAGGCCTTGGCCACCATGCACGTACATGCCACAAGGCACATACATAGTCTTTCCAAAATGAAAGTTAATCGTAGCGAGACGCGAATCTGTGAGGCGTAGCGGCACGGGGTGCTGGAGCTGAGGGCGGTGTTGCTATCACTCGTAAAAAGTGGTCTATCCTGGGTAACAATAAAATGGTGGGTTATCCTAGGAATTCCGCCTAAATAGTGTTCAAACCCAAAGTCGACATATCTAATAGAGGTCAAACGCTCCCTTAGCTGCCTCCCATCGACAGCAAACACACGTTCACGCGCCTTTTTGATGCCCTCCCACAGTTTCTTCGGGTCTGTCGTATATGAGGTCTCAACATACTTCCTCTGTAAAGCCGGGTCGAGTAGGGTGCGAATGGCACCACTCGGCTTCACGAGGCTTGAAATACATTGCTGATACCTCTCACAGTAGCGGTAGAACTGGCCGAGTTAGGTGGGGTCATTCGATTCGGGCATATTCGGGGCGGCGGTAGTTGTGCTCAAAACACTACCAGTGGTGGCCGGTGGGAACGGCTTCAGAGGCGGCAGTTCAATTCCTCAACATAACCCCAGTATCCGGAGTTCTGGAGATAGGCCATTGCTGCAAGGGCCCACTCCGCATAATTCGTCTCACTCAGTGTCTTTATTAATAGAACCGACATTTTGCGTTCAATCGTCTCGATACCAGAATGGGTATGACGGTGAAGTTCGGATCGGAATAGACAATACCAGAACAGGTATTCTATCCGGAGGTCTTCTCTTGTAACAAGCGGGGCAGGAAAGGTGCGGTGTCAGTCTCTTATTTTCGAAGAGATCCAGATCCGCACCCAGAGGCTCATAACCTGTTGTAGTGGAGCGGCGGCGTGAAGAGAGGAAGAGAGACGGGCACACAAAAGGGACGTAGACAACAGTGTATTCGGTGAGGTTGAGAATGTCTAAGAGAGCCGGTCTAGCTAAGCTACAGAGAACAAGAATATATTGGGTGCCGCCGGCACACTAGTGTGTGGACAAAACACCCATAAACCCTAAGTTCAACCTATCTCCAACACAAAGTCGGTGGTCCTAGGCGACCTCATCGTATTATATACAGTGCCTCTTCTACTCGACTATCAGGGACCATCGAGATCGAATAAGACGAGGAGCCCCTGCAAACGCACAATGAGGAGCAAGTGTCCTGTAGCATGCCATACAGCAGACCTACATACAGCGAGGTACCACATACGGCTCTTAAGGGAATTATAGATACACCAGGACCAGTACAATACACTTAGGCTATTACGGATAGCCGCCACGAACAGGATTGGTGACAGCTGGGGGTCGGAATTACCGCTGGACATCTGTGAGCGCGGTTCTACGCGGGAAAACTTCTGCCCGGGTGGGGGACATCCTTCGACGCCCTACCCAGCGAATGCCCAGAGACAAACAAACGAATCGCCCGAGTTCTCGCCGAATCGCAGTGTGGCTACATACTGATGTGCGTGCATGTCTGCTTCCCTCGGGATCACACTGCCAGTCTGCAGCGGCAACCCGTCATTGGCGGATGTGGGTAAAACGTGAGTGAGGTCCCATGCACCGGTCGCAGTCTTGGCATATATCTTTCCATCCAAATACCGGGTGTCCTCCCTCTTCTAGTTTAGTCGCATTAGGCAGAGGCCGCGCCTACACCCCTCTTCTAACAGTTTTATCTTCCATAGTTGTTCCTACGTTCGTCGATCGCTCAAACGACGGGAATAAACTAGGGCGGACGGTGAAGGCGATCAGATGGGCGTCATCTTCTTGCTCCCTCATTGGACACAATCATGGTTACTTCCAAGCTGTTCTTTGCACTTCTTTTGGCTGAGGGGTATGGCTGGAGTAATAGTGGTTTGATTTATTTATTTTGCCTCTGCGAAGGGCTTGGGGAGCTAGACAACTAACTTTTGGCTACCTAGCTGCTTATTTATGTGGGTTCCCAGTCAACTTTCTACTTGTATGGCGAGTCCGATCGCTAATTCCTGGTTCTCGCTGAAAGGCTAATGAAGTCAGCATCTTCCATTCTACTCTCCAGATCAGGGATCTCAATAGTCCGGCCGGCCCGTGGGTGATGATGATGATTCATTAATCGCATGCGACCCTGTCGGGTCGTGATCTTATGTACGAACAGTCCTTTACCGTTTACCGTTTACCGTTTACCGTCCGCCGCGACCTCGAACAGTCCGCCGGCGGCCCGCGGCAACCTCCCCTTCCCCTACCTAGCCTTTTCCCAAGGTTTGCAAGTTGCAATTAGTATAAAGAAAGAAAGAAAGAATTAGCAACGACAGGAAACTTTCATTGCAACCCAAAGAAAGACAAGAAAAGAGAGGGAAGAAAAGAAAAGAAATGACACTTCGCTCCCGCCATCTACTGCTCCTCGTTTTCCGCGTTGTCAGAATAATGGGCGTCCGGAGATGACGGACCGGAGGTGGCGTCCGGACATGACTGAGTCCCCGAGCACCGGCTCGGGGGGCAGTTTTCCGTCCTTTGTCCTGACGGCCTTCCTGTATATAGAGAGATCTTGCGCCCGCATAATGTAAGAGCGACAACCTTCACTGTTATCTATCAATATATTCCAACACGCGTCCTTCTCGCCTTCCAATTCCCCATCCCCCCCCCGGTCCCCCGCATGCCCCCTTTGCTCCTACGGCCATCGAGTACGTCCCCGTCCTTGGTTCCGTCCTCGCCCGGTTTCGGTGGCACTACTCGCGGCCTCACTCTGCTCGCCACTTTCGTGGTGCGCAGAGTCCGGAATCGAATGGGTGCACAGTTTGTCTGCGAGAGGGTCGCCGTGGGCTAGTTCCCGACATTGCATGTCCGGCGTGGTCGTTCTAGTCAATAAGTTCAGTCATAAATTCGATGACTCGGTCAATAAATTTGATGACTGAAGTTATTGACTAGAACGAGCCACACTGGGCGAGCAATGCCGGGAATGAGCAATGCCGGACGAGCAATGTCAGGAACGAGCAACGCCGGACGAGCAATGTCGGGAACGAGCCACGCTGGACGAGCAATGTTGGGAACGAGCCGTTCGAAGGAGATACACAACTTCGTCGACCTTTGGAACGCACATCGAATCCGAGATCAGCCAAGCCGCCCTACAGTTGTTGCTGGCATGCCTGTTGCACTAAATTTTAATCTACCCATACGGAATGGTGTACCAATCGATGATTACAGACAGGCGGCACCCATGGAGCATGTTGACCGCATGCAGTCAATAGTTGCAGCATATAGTATGCTCTCTCATTCACTTAGTCTATCGGCAAATAAGTTAACCTGTTATTTATAGACCCTGATGGATATCTACCCATTGCAACGTTTGTATATCTGTCAACATCTACTCAGGAGTCCGGCTTTCCGCTTGACACTGATGAATGCCTGGATTGTAGTGTTGTTTTTGCGAACCTCTCAGTTGAACCCACTGCCATGCGCAAGGTAGCGTCTTGGCCGAGTATATGTTGGCAGCTGAAACTCCTGAGTGTGCTATGTGTGAACCTCCACGGGGTGCATATGACTGGGGAAATCTAGACCGTCTGCTTATGAATGAGGTTCTACGTGTCAACAGTGGAAGAGAGAGACTGGTCTGGATCTGGATATACGGTAGAATTACATAAACGCTCCTCTTTCTCGCTCCAGTACATAATGGCCGGCTAATTGTGAATTATAAACCCTCTTAAACAACGGAGGAGAGAAAATAAATAAACACTCATGCTAGCGCCTCCACAGAACCGGTAATTTTTCTGAGGTGAGGAAGCTGGGACCTGATAACGTAATATTATTGCACGGATTCTGTCACGGCCCACCGCTGCTACTTCCGCCGCCACCACCGCCACTTCCGCCTCCGCCACTGCCGCGATCACCGCTGCCCCCCAGCTGCGCTCACATCCCTCGTCCTCGTTCTCGTCTTGCTACGGTTCGCAACCTGGAACCACGCCAGACCACGCCCGTTACAAACATGGAGCCATTGTCGTGGCCCGCCGCCGCTACGAAGTGACTAGATTCATTGTTGGGAAAGGTTCTGCATGTTTTGTATGCTGAATACAATCCTCCCCTCGCGACAGACAGAAAATCCAGAGCCTCTTCACGCCGAGCAACCAGTACCTTTCCTTGCGCCACGCAATCCAGAACCTAGAGCCCTTCCTCGCCGTGCAATCCAGAACCTGCCTCGTACCTTACAATCCACAACCTTCCAAGCCTTAGTCGTTCCGTAGTGGAGGTAGTGGTGGTGGTGGCAGGCAGACGCGCGACGAGGACGAGGGGACTGTCGGCAAGCGCGCAACATAACTAGACAAGGTGTGGAGACGTGGACGCGTGAGCAGGCGGCAAGCGCGCAACAATAAACAAGGCGTAGAGACGCACACACTTGAGCAGACTAACCGGCAAGTGCACAACAATGGACAAGACATGAAACCAGATGAGCGGTCGAGCGAGCGTGCGGGTGCGGCGAGCGTGCGGGCGAGCGACCGGGCAAGGACAAGGTCAAGGCGGGTGATCCAGCAAATGGACAAGTGGGTGGGGCAGGCGTTCTATCAGTACTGGAAAGTTGAGGAGCGTAGAGTAGCGATGCGTACGAGCAGCAGGCCAACAATTCGTACGGGGGCAGCCTGCAACGCGTAAGAGGAGAATCCTGCAAAGCGTCCAAGTATAGGTTAGCGATACGTATGAGCAGTATAGAGGCCGGAATGCATACAGGCAGTAAGTCTGCGACACGTCTGGGCCTCTTACCGAGCAGCCATGCTTTGTCCGAGTGAGGGGAAAGTTGCGAGGAATAGTGTTGCTGGTAACCGTAGATATTTCGTGTTCACGTTGAGGCGACGCTATTTTTTGTTTTTTCTCTCGCCACTCGGTTGTTGTTGTGGCGCGGTTGGCATTGCGCATTGTGGTGTGCAAGAAAAACGGTTTGATTGACGGGTGTCCTTACAGGCCGCCGTAGGCCCTCTCTAGCCGGAGGCGTAAAACGGGAGGTGGAAAGGATTGGTTCAGATACCGATGCGAGATGCAGCCATGCGGCTCAGGACTTCTTCTCCACCAGGATAGCGAGGGAGGAAAGGCGGGGGCGAAGCGGGGTGACAAGGCAGATGCCAGACTCCAGAGTTTGGTCCCTACCCCGGCAGAATATTTACTGGAAGCTAAGTACGGATTATGACAAGGATGTTAGAGTTATTTTCTTCTTCTTCTTCTTTCTCCGGGATGTGGTTGGTGGGGAATGGAAGAGGAGGAGGAGAGGGGGGAGAACGAGGAGGAGGAAGAGGAGGAGGAAGAGAGGGAGGACGACGAAGAGGAGAACGAGGAGGAGGAGGAGGAGGAGGAGGAGGAGGAGGAGGAGGAGGAGGAGGAGGAGGAGGAGGAGGAGGAGGAGGAGGAGGAGGAGGAGGAGGAGGAGGAGGGGGAGGAGGGGGAGGAGGAGGAGGAGGAGGAGGGGGAGGAGGGGGAGGACGAGGAAGAGGAGAACGAGGAGGGGGAGGGGGAGGAGGAAGAGGGGAGGAGGAGAGGAGGAGGGGGAGGATGAACAAGGGAGGAGGTGGTGGAGTGGTTGACATCCATTGGACCAGGCCGGGCCGGCCGATTGCAACCCGGCTTCTACTTGTCTCGTCGCCTTGCCCCGGCTGCACGCGAGTACGACTAAACAAAAAAAAAGCTCCGACTGACCCCCTCCATCCCTTCTCTGCAACTGGTAACCTACCTAAAGGGCCTGGAATCCGGCAAGTGTGGCTAGTATAGGGTAAGAAAAGCATATGGGACACGAGAAGCATAGTTGAAGAGTTAAAAAAAACGTTATATCCCACTTAACGCATATTACTATCGTGTGAGGACACGGAAAGTATAACTACATAACTAAGTACTTAAGGCCTGTTCCGCTGCCACCTGCATTTTGAATCTACCACACAAAATTTAGATGCAGCTTGAAACCTTGGGTTTCTGGGCGAAGGGCGGCTGTTCAGCACATCACCTCGAGTTAGCGATTCGAGAAACTGCATGTGTCGACTGAGCCACAATATAGATACGGATAAACTCTACTAACAACCACAAGTACATACCAGCGTGGCCCCCCTAGTAAACCCCACTATCACACCCACGATGTCAAACTCCCACACTCCGCCATTCCTTAGCCCAGCAAGGCTCTGTTGAAAGAATACCGATTAGCGATGAGGATAGAAATGAGCGATTGGAGTTGGATGAGTCTGAATGCTGTATGAGATGTGGAAACACGAGGCGTATGGATTCTGGTATTTCGAGTGGTTCACAACTTCGTTGTAGTATTCGATCGTATAGAAGAAAAGAAGAAGAGAAAAGAACCCGCCGAACAAAGATCCTCCGCTCACACTTCCCCGCTTGCACCTTACGCAACTGTGTCCTCAACAAACTCAGTGCTCAACAAACTCTGAGGCACAACCGCCAAATCTAGACGACGCGCGAGAAGCATTTCCAACAGGCTCCTTGCCGTCAATACCAGAGCATGCTGCATGATAAAACTCCTACCACACATCAGAGATGACTGGCCGAGCATCTCCTGGAGAGCACGAATAACCGACGCACTGTTGGTGTCCTCCGCATGCCACGCGGAAACTTTTTTAGCGCTGCGATTGGAGCCTGTGGGAGGAGGCGCCCGTTGTGTAGCCAAGCCGAGTCTGTGGATAGGAGGGGTCGTCCGCTGAGGCTCTGGATAAATAGGAAGGGCCACGTCGCCCTGTAAAAGGCCAGCTCGGGTTTCCGGAAAGTCGCAAACCTTCTTGATACAAAAGTGTGGCGTTGTTGAATATCTTGGTTGCCGTGGGGGGGATGCATCTGCAGTTTGGCAACCGTCAAACTCGTCGGAAACCCAAGGTTTGAAAATGCAGGTGGCAACCAAACAGGCCCTTAGTTGAAGAGGTGGGGGGGGGAGAGGCAAAAAACGTTCACGCTGCGTGCATATTACTATCGTGTGGGGACGTGGGGAACACGTATTTTCATTTGTGTTGACTATCACTACCATAGCCTACCGATCGAGACGTATGTCTCCTGCCTCCCTAGCGTATCTCTCAAGGTAGATAGCAGAGAAGAAATGGGAGGAAGCGAAGAATTGGGCCTACACCGTATAACCAATCCCGCCTTCAATGTCAAGTGCCGCCCATGGCGACGAAACCTCCCTGACCCAGGACCAGCAAAGACGAGGAAGACCACAGCATCTCGGTACTACCAGCTGAAGACGGGCCATGCGCTTACTGGTCAATTAACCGAGGCGATTCTTCAGTTCCTGGAATCGACCGATGTCGGAAGGAAGGCAAGAGAAGAGGAGTGGGAGCAGGCAAGCAGTGGCACTGCAGAAGAGCAGGAGGAGGGAGTGGAAGGAGCGGAGGAGTTGATGGAGATGGAGGGTGGTGGAGATGGTGGTGTGTAAGATAGCTATTGAGCAGGCCAAGAGGGCCAAAGGGAGAGCCGCATAGCTAGACTCGCGGACGGATATGGTTTGGTGTTGTTGTTGGGGTTCGCCGTAGTCTGGAAAGGCTTATAGATGCGAAATAAAATTCATGCCCCCTCCCCCCCCTACAGCTCCACCACTACACTTTTAATCAGCCGCCCTTCTAGTGTAGATAATCTTTCCTTCTTCTTCGCCACCTCACAAACATGGCTGCTCCTTCAGCACGTACACTCGGTACGTGCAAGTTCCACCTCTCATAGGTTGCAACTGTTAATGGAGAAAAAAGCCACACAAAGTACAGTTGAAAGTATAGCTAACAATAGACACCAAACTCTTCTGTAGGAAATTCAAATAACGGAGGAAAACATGGTAACCGGCGCGGAAACACAATGCATGGACAGGTAAACATTCGGGAAAATGTCGATATCGGGAAATGGGTAAGAGACTCGTGACATCATAAGTCGTTGTGATCGTCAAGTTGTACACACAGTATTACGGAGCCGGTGAGCTGATCATTGGAGCTCGGTTTCTCGGCGACGTCGAGCTTGAGGCCGAGGAGGCTTGTCGGTGGTCTGCCGCCTAGGTATGCCGAAGATGGCACTCTTCGAGGAGTCGCCAATGTCAGCCTCGGGCACACTTGGTGGGCGATTAAAAGGAGGATGGGGTTCTCACTGGAGCAGTGTTGTAGCTGTTGGTCGCTGCGGTCCCAGTACGGAACTGCGGTAGGAGCTCTGTACCAACGGCACAGGGAATCGGCACACGCTGCCCCCGCGACATCCAGTTGACGGTGGAGCTGCTCCAATACCGCCTGCGTCAACTGCGGAGCGGGAGTCTCTGGCCAGGTGCACGGTGCATCAGCATGTGTATGGCCTCGGAGGCAGCGACTGCAGCAGACGGAATGTGCACGCGGTATGCGCAGTTGGTGCCTCGCCCAGCTCCTAATAGCTAACTACTAGTGGGCAGGTCACTCACCGACGTATTGCTGCTGCGCGGGATGAGCGGATTTGGACATTCCGGACATCATCTAGTGCTGGAATCCGAACCGTCGGATCGTCTGAGGGGACTGGGACGGGGTTGCTCGATGAAGATGCCGAAATATCGGTGCCGTTCGGGAAGCCCTGTGGTGTGGGCACGTATGTAGCGATGACAATAGCTAACCCCACCGGAAGGGAGTGCAGAAGAGCTGGATCGGGGTGGTGAGAGTGATTGAAAAGTGCCTTAACCAATCAAAAAACTATTGTTATTTTTATTGGCTGCTGGAAGCAATCGCAGTGGGGCGACGATCGGAGTGAACAGACACAAAGAGGAAGGGACAGGCCTGGTATTTATAGGGGAAACGGTAAAGGGATCTGTTGTTCATTGCTATTCTCTGCTGTAGCAGACGATGATCATGCCGTTCGCATTTCATAGCTTATCCCATCCGCCCCGTCTTGCATCCAATCCGTGTTGTGAGGCCACTAAGGATACCCTAGCGAAGTAAGCCATTAGCTGTGCGGCATCCTGGCCAGAAGACCTAACGGAACGTGCGTTTCCTGCATGTGTTTCGGGTGGCCACAAATGTTACACCACGGGTCTTGCGGGCTCTCCTGATAGGGCTGATAGGCCGAGGAAGCCTGCGAGTTGTCAAGTGGGGATGTCTTCCGACCTGTATTTACGCCCTCCCCTTACTGGAAAGGCGCAGGGAATCCGCACAACACCACCCGCTCTACCGCCCGCCAGACCGCGGCCAACTCTCGACTCGGCAAACGTCCCCCCACCGACCAGACCATCGGAACCTCTCCCCCAGCCCGCCACAGGCGGTCAGCCCCCAACGGCCGAACCTCGTCCAGTAGCACTTCCCAGTGCTGTTCGCCTTCGGTCATAGACCGGGATCGGCCCGCCTAAGGGGTGCAAGAGATGACCAGAACCAAAGAGACGGCCAAAAAGAGGGCATAAGGAAGGGCTGGCATGGCTTCGATAGAATCGCCCACTCTCATCGGTAGCACTCCAGGGCCGGAGCATTCTTTCCTGGTTAGTGTGTCTCGGTTGGATCGTTACTAATTTCCGTCCCGGTACGGTTCTATGCGGCTACGCTAACATCTCCCTAAAAATGTAAGCATAATCTAGAAAAAGCTCCGGGGACACGATAAGACAAACACACCCTTTTGAACAAAAGACCAAGTGAATGGCCACGACCGCTGGAAGAAGGCTCTTGGGGGACCGTCATCCGCTTCCATCAAACCAGCGTCACCCGACGGGCGTCGAAGCTGCTGGCTGTAAGTGCTAGTTCGAGTTGCTGCTAGGCTGAGACGCTACCGGTCCGAGTCCTTGCCAGTCCGGATCGTTAGCAGTCCGTAGGAAGTAGACCTGGAAGCACAAGCCCCACCGGCAGAGGTGTTGCACGCTCCCGCAACAGCACCCCCCCAATGTTAAGCGCAATAACAACAAGCTCTCTAGTAGGCACCTGCTGTCGTTCCAGTCCGTACCTGGGGATATTTCGGGTCCTCGCAATATATGTGAGACAGATGTAGCGGTTGGCAGATCCTCCGAATGGACCTGAGTTGGTGACGAAGCTACCAGTGCAAAAGTCTCCTGCTCCGTCGACTGGTCTTTGGGTACCGATAGTTCAACAGACAAGAATAGAGCCAACAGCAACTGTCATCTCCCCATATCGAGGAGGGCTGGCGCAAAGGCCAACAAAACTGTAAGTACGAAGTATGCCGTTGGTGGTTTGTACCCCTCGAGTTGACGATAGCAACGTGATAGAACGACCAAGCAGCAATCTCAATTTTGCATTGTTTTTTTCTGGCGGCAAGCAGTAATTAGGCCCCTCGATGTCCGTGCAGTTTGAGACACGCTCCTATCCGCGATGATCGAGAACGTGGTACGCATCTGCTCGCGTGCGTTGGGGCAACACCGAGGCACATCTCCGTTGCCCAGTAGAACCAGTCGCTTCTGGCGCATGAGTCCGGAGGCCGCTTACCGCTGATCTGCTATTTGTTCAAGAATACATACGTGCGGCGACCAGAATGCGGGGTCGCAACTGGCCGAAGCCGGTCCGTGTGCACCGAGAATGTGAAACCTTAATGCACGCCTACAGGCGTTACCAGAAGCAGCAAGGGCTTATGAAGACTCCTCCGATTGCTCGAGCGGTGGTCGACTCATGCAGTAACTCCTTTTGGTTCTCCGTCATCCTGTCGGGCACATGCATCCTCCTCGCGTCCGAATGGCAAGCCGGGATTCACCGCAGCACTCTCTTGCCAGATGTCGGCAGACCATTCTGTGCCTGTCTGCCAAGACAAGGCCCGACCAACGGAACGCCGGCGACGGTAGCTCTCAGCCGCAGTAAAGTCAGTGAGGGGGAGTCGAGATCGGCCGATTCCGTATGCGCACGCACTTTACTGCCTCCGTATCATAGCGACTTGTTTTGATAACGAGAAATAGGAGGGGATGAGAGTAGTAGGAGGAACGGGATGACGGCCAGGTCTTTCCAAGTCGCAACTCGTTATACATACTCTGTTCTCAGGATGATATGGAGGGGATACGTGTTCCTGACGGAATGGGCATCGCCTGCAGCGTTTGCTTATTTGTGGCTGTGTGAGTAGTGCGAACTTTCAACTGTTCGGTCTGTGACTATTGGCTCTGCTGGAGAACTACTTAGTTATTTTGTTATTTTTTGTTTAGATAACCATAAAGTAGCCTATCTAGACTATGGCGGCACACTTTTTTATCCAGGTATCCCGTTATGGGGATAAACGCCAGAGGTGCCGATCCTTTGGTTGTTCCCGCATTTCACTCACTTTTAGTACGTGGCGCCGGGAGGCAGGCGTCAGAGTGGGAGCTCTGGGAGCGCCGGGAGCGGAAAGAGGAACGGGAGGCGGAGGCGGAGGAGCTGGGTGCTGCGGGAGAATTGGGCGCCGGGGAGGAACTGCCGCTGTTCCTGCACGCGCCCTCCTTCATGGCACCGGCGGACGAGGAGTAGGGGATGGTCACCTTTCCTTTGTTACTTTCGTTTGTGATTTCCTTTGTGCGCACCTTATCTTCTTGGGACAGGCCTGGGCGGAGGGCAAAGGGGAGCTTGCAACGTGCCGCCACCGCGCGGACTGCGGACAGGAAATCGGGTAAAATGTACGCCGCCATGATCTATATAGGTCGAATGCGAGTATGAATAAACAAAAAAAAAGCTCACTTTTAGTACGTTTTGGCTGCATTACGACTGCCAACCGTGATGGCGACCAGGGGGATGGTCACCCAGCGGTAGCTAGTGACCGTTGTCACTGCGACGCGGCTGTAATGTCAACACCAGTATTGTCAGGGGAGAAATCAATGTTGGATGGCTTGGCACCTTGGCGCCCCGGCGTCACTATGTTGCTACGGGCGGCAGCATCTTCTTTCTTCTTTAGACTTGATCAGACATCATTCTCAACTCTTTCGTGGACGGTTCGTCCACCACGTTTCCCGCGATCCTCTTGTGCCCTTCCGTGCCGATAACCTAGAGCTCCTCGGCTGAGCGGTCCGCCAGCCTCTCTTTCTCCTCACAAGTATACTCAGAACTACAGCAGCAAAAAGAGAGAACAGAGCCTACTGGGAACCTCAGGGTTCCTGTGCGCTGGCAAGTCGGCAGATCAAGGGCTGACTATGTATCGGTGAGATGGGCAGCAGCGCGCTGCAAGACGAGAATAACGATGCTCTGGACTGGGTGAACGAGGAGGAGGACATTCGGTTTTGGGGTGGCGGGCGGGGGAGGGATGACAGCGACCCGGACTCGGAGGAGGGAGGAGAGGATGAAGATTCAGAAGTAGAAGCCCCTGTCAGTGCAGGAAATGCAAGAAGTAGAGCGGATGCACGCCCAGCAGTACCTGTTGATTTTCCGCGTGAGGTCCCACCATTCGAGCCATTCAGACATCCTCAGCAGCCACATGAAAGGCGAATTCTACTCCCATCCGACTTTTGGGACTCGTGTTGTTATGTGTTGTTTTTACGGCAGAAAAATAGTGACCCTGAAATACAGGATATTCTCCAGAGGTCACCATATAATGGTAAAGTAAGAAGGACCGCTTTCTGTTCGCTCTGTCAAGTGCCACTTTGTAAGGAATTTTAGCATCATGATTCCATGAGATGCAGAGTACACTAGATTACTAATGTAGTGGCGCTGCCACACTAACTACTTTGTCATATAAGGGAAGGCGTCTAATTAGCGTGGTGTATGAAGTCCAACGGAGGGATAGGCCAACCGATTAGTCAGGAGGATTGAGCAGGGGAGGGGGAGTTTGCTTTGGCAGAGAGAGTTCTTCTGTACTTAGACACAATCTCCTAGACATCACCACCGGTAGTCCCGCCCCACGAAGAGTCTTCCCCAGCTGTGCCAGTGCCGGTGCCGGGTGGCCGGCCGCGGACCCGATACACAGTTGGACCGGCCCTGCGAAACCGTGAGTCACTGAACGCTGAACGCTGAATGTGGAGACCGGATGCCGAATCGCATGATGCCGAATCAGGTTATCATTGCCACGGGCGTCACGTGTGTGGCGCATCTCGTACTCGAGGCTTATGTATGCAAAGTGTATTGGCGATGTTGCGAGATTTCTTTGGCAGGGTTGCAAGGTTGTCGAGTTTTCGAGGTTGCAGGGTTGCAGGGTTTCGTGTTTTAAGTTACGCAAATTTGAATAACTTGACAGGTTGGTCGTTATGGGCCTCCGTAGTTATGGGCCTCCGTATTCGGGGATGACTTAATCCAGACTTATTCACGGAGTGCAACAAAATGCCGAAGAACGAGGCTGATGTCACATGACATGCGACACCGAATAGGTCTGGTGCGAGACAATTTACAGTTCCACCATCTCTTCTCCGATTACATAACAGAATTCTTGATAATCTTGTTCGCTTGAACGATTTTATATCTGATGTTGTAATTGCCGAGAGCTTCCAGTAATGGTTTAGCTGTAGTCCAAAACCTGGACCCCCACACGCAGCCCGAGATATAGTAAGACGCCAGTGGATCATGAGATCTCCCTCGTTTTCCCGGCCCGCCTGCCGACCGGTCCAGACCAGGCCGGCGCCAAAAAAGCCGGTGAGCCCGCGGGCCGTGGACTAGCGTGGACTGTGTCTCGCAGACCAGACCAGGCCGAGGCCAGGACTGGCCCGGCCGGATTGTTGAGACCCCTGGTTGCAAGCTCCCATTTGCCCTCCGCCCAGGCCTGTCCCATGGAGACGTAATGCGCACCAAAGAGATTACGAAGGAAACGAGTCCGAACAAAAGGAAGAACAAACGAAAAACTGCCCCGCCCCCTCACTCCTCATCTGCGGATGCCATGAAGGGGGGCGTTGGGTAGGAGCAGCGGTGGCCCCTCCCCGGCACCCAATTCCCCGCACCCAGCTCCTCCGCCTCCACTCTCCTCTCTCCTCCCCGCCCCCTGCGCTCCCACTCCGACACTTCCCTCCCTGCGTCTTCCTCAGCCGGCACTAGCCTTCCCACATCTGTAGCTGAGAGGAAGTCTAATACCGCCTGGCTGCACCGCCCATCGGCCAGGAGATCCCGGATCCTCCACCGACTCATCTAACTCCGACTTTCCTTCAGCACCTCTGCCTTGATCTGGTAGGACCTCAAGGCAAGCCGCTTAGAACTCCCGGCTACCGTACCGTCAGGCCTCTGGCTCTTCGGTCTGTACTTTTTACTGGAGGTTCGGCCTCCAGCCCACTGCCTTGCCTCCGCCCATTTCTTTTCCGTGATCTCCTGCTTGAGGTGCGTGAGAGATCTACGTAGCGGCATCGCGCGTGCCCCCGGTCGGTCCGTGTAACTCGGCCATTCGACCCCGCGGGCGTCTGGCTCCTCCGCCGCGAGGTTGGCCCATTCTTCGGCCTTCTCGTTCCGTTGAACTCCCTTGGGCGCCGGCAGCCAACGGATTTCGATGGTGATATCTGGCCGGGCTCTCCGGAACACTGCGATGTGCTTCCTCGCCTGGAGCGCGTATTTTTGGCCAGGGCGAGGCCATCCGTCTGATGGCGGCTTGGGCGTCCCTGAAATCCGTGACCCGCTCCGGCGTGATCTGTCTTCGCGAAGCCGATCCCAGTGCCCACGTGAGCGCGGCGCACTCTGCGTCGTAGGCCTGGTTGTAGCCTCCGTCGCTGTCTGCTACCTGGAGAACTAGTGGCGACAGTACTTTGAATGCGAAGAATATACTCTAGCGACAGGTAGAACTCGTCACTAAGCTAGCAAATGCTACAGCAAATGCGATTCAGCGACTTTTGTCTAGGATAGACCACTTTTTAGGTGGAATTCCTAGGATGATCCACCGTTTTTTGTTGCTTAGGATAGACCACTCTTGTCGAGTGATAGCTACGAACACTCACACTGGAAACAACCCACCCTCGCCGCCGCAATCAACACCCAAAATTCCACGCTCCCTACATACACAACATCGACACATCCAGTATGCCTCCTACCGGCGGCAATTCTCAGTCAATTTTACCAATCGAAGATGCTCTTGTGTACGCTGGCAAGACATTGGGTGATTGGAATCCCCTGCGGCCATGCAATTACGGCTATCAACACGTCCAAGCAGGCACCTGTGGGCTTCGTGCTTTCCTACTGGTCACGCCAAAAATGGGTTGCAACTTATGATTCGGCAGTGCCACCCATTACCATGGACATGGTGCATGAGCTTTTTTTGAGTCAGGACTCAGGAGCGGGAACATCAGCAGCCGTCAACGGAAGGCGAGGCTACTCAAGCCAGAGCGGAAGACGAGAACTCCAATGGCGGTGAAGAGGGACCTGAGGGATCCAGAGGAATCGCTCCCGTGGAGAGGGAGGCTATGCAGTGAGCCACCTCTGGCACGCGCACCCAGAGGACCGCCGGCAAAGAAGAGGATGAGCCAGGCTAAAATGAGGAGAAACCCGGGAGGACACAACATCGGAGGGCTCCCTGATATTCCCGACCAGGCCCCGCCATGTTGTTCAACCTGTAGAGGCCAGTACTGGTAGAGGCCTTGGCCACCATGCACGTACATGCCACAAGGCACATACATAGTCTTTCCAAATAAAATCTAATCGTAGCGAGACACGAATCTGTGAGGCGCAGCGGCACGGGGTGCTGGAGCTGAGGTTGGTGTTGCTATCACTCGAAAAAAGTGGTCTCTCCTGGGTAACAATAAAATGGTGTTATCCTAGGAATTCCGCCTAAATAGTGGTCTATTCTAAAGTCGACATATCGAATAGAGGTCAAACGCTCCCTTAGCTGCCTCCCATCGATAGCGAACACATGTTCACGCTCCTTTTTGATGTCCTCCCACAGTTTCTTCGGGTCTGTCGTATATGAGGTCTCGGCATACTTCCTCTGTAAAGCCGGGTCGAGTAGGGTGCGAATGGCACCACCTGCCTTGACGAGGTTTGAAGTATATTGCTGATACCTCTCATAGTAGCGGTACAACTGGCCGAAGTAGGTGGAGTCATTCGATTCGGGCGCATACGGGGCGGCGGTAGTTGTACTCAGAACACTACCAGTGGTGGTCGGTGGGAGCGTTCAGAGGCGGCAGTTCAATTACTCAACATACCTAGCCCCAGTACCCGGCGCTCTGGAGATAGGCCATTTCCGCAAGGGCCCACCCCCCATAATCCGCCCCACCCAGCGGCCCCATCGATGGAGACAACATTTTTGCGTTCAATCGTCTCGATACCAGAATGGGTATAACGATGAAGTTCGGATCGAGATACACAATACCTGAACGGGTATTCTATCCGGAGGTCTTCTCTTGTAACAAGCAGGGCAGGAAAGGTGCGGTGTCAGTCTCTTATTTTCGAAGAGATTCAGATCCGCACCCAGAGGCTCGTAACCTGTTGTAGTGGAGCGGCGGCGTGAAGAGAGGAAGAGAGACGGGCACACAAAAGGGACGTAGACAACAGTGTATTCGGTGAGGTTGAGAATGTCTAAGAGAGCCGGTCTAGCTAAGCTACAGAGAACAAGAATATATTGGGTGCCGCCGGCACACTAGTGTGTGGACAAAACACGCATAAACCCTAAGTTCTCCAACCCTATCTCCAACACAAAGCCGGTGGTCCTAGGCGACCTCATCGTATTATATACAGTGCCTCTTCTACTCGACTATCAGGGACCATCGAGATCGAATAAGACGAGGAGCCCCTGCCAACGCACAATGAGCAGCAAGTGTCCTGTAGCATGCCATACAGCAGACCTACATACAGCGAGGTACCACATACGGCTCTTAAGGGAATTAGAGATACACCAGCACCAGTACAATACCCCCAGGCTATTACGGATAGCCGCCACTAACAGCTTTGGTGACGCCCTGGCCCACGCGCTGGAAGTGGTAGTGCAAAGGGACACGACCCCGGAACGGGTCACCATCTTCTCGGATGCACAGACAGCCATCAGGCGGATGGCGTCGGACGAACCTGGCCCGGGCCAACGGTACGCCCTCCAGGCGCAGAAGCACATTGCCACGCTGCGCAGGGCCAGGCCAGGCATCATGATAGAAATCCGATGGTGCCCAGCCCACAAGGGAGTCGCCGGCAACGAGAAGGCCGACGAGTGGGCAAAGACTGCAGCAGGGGAGCCGAACACCCGCGGGGTGGAGCGGCCAAGCTCCCTAGGCCGGACAGAAGCACGGGTGGCACCCCTCCCACAATCTCTCGCCAACCTCAAGCGGGGAATCTCGGAGAAGAAGTGGGCGGAGGCACGACAATGGGCAGGGGGCCGAACCTCCAAGAAGAAGTACCAGCTGCCAAAGTGCCAGCGGCCCGATGGCACGGTAGCTGGGAGCACCAAGAGGCTCGCCTCGCGGTTCTACCAGCTCAAGACGGGGCACTGCCTGACCGGGCAGTACCTCAACTGGACGAAGAGCCGACCCACCCCGCAATGCTGGTGGTGCCGGTACCGAACGCAGACCCGGGACCACCTCTTCAAGGAGTGCCCAGAGTGGAAGTCGCAGCAGAAGATCCTATGGGCGGAGGTGAAGAAGGAGACGGGGAAGTGGAAGGACCGGTGGAGGGTGCGGGACCTGCTGGCCGACCGGAGGTGCAGCCGGGCGGTGCTGGACTTCCTCTCAACCACGGACGTGGGCAGGCGGGTCTCCGGGGTGGAGGTGGATGACGCCGTGAGCGCGGTATCGGAGCTGGAGGTGCCAGAGTGGATGGAGGAGCAGGGGGCGGTGGCCGAGGAGCCGGGCGCTGGGGGGGAACCGCCGTTGTTCCTGCCCACACCCGACTTCATGGCGTCAGGGTCGGTGTAGGCGGCGTTCTTTCCTTTGCCCTTTTCTTTTGTAATCTCCTTGGTGCGCACGACTCGTTCTTGGGACAGGCCTGGGCGGAGGGCAAAGGGGTGCTTGCAACGAGCCGCAACTGTGAGGACAGCGGACAGGAAACGGACTGTACATATCCTCGCCATGATCTCCATAGGTCGCACGCGAGTAATGAATAAACAAAAAAAAATAACAGCTTTGGTGACAGGTGGGGGTCGAAATTACTGCTGGGCATCTGTGAGCGCCGTTCCATGCAGGCAAACTTCTGCCCGGGTGGGGGACATCCAAATACCGGGTGTCCTCCCTCTTCTTGTTTAGTCGCATTGGGCAGAGGCCGCGCCTAGACCCCTCTTCCAATAGTTTTATCTTCCATGGTTGTTCCTACGTACATTGATCGCTCAAACGATGGGAATAACCTGGGGCGGACGGTGAAGGCGGTCATGATGGGCGCCATCTTCTTGCTCCCTCATTGGGCACAATCATGGTTAGTGCCAAGCTGTTCTTTGCACTTCTTTTGGCCGAGGGGTATCGCTGGAGTAATAGTGGTTCGATTTATTTATTTTTCCGCTGCGAAGGGCTTGGGGAAAGCTAGACAACTAACTTTTGACTACCTGCTAATTTATCTGGGCTCCCGCTCAGTTTCCTACAGATGCGCCAGTGAGCGAGTTCATTGTTTTGAAAATAATGGATTCTCCGGGCTCGGCGGCTGGCTGTGCTTCAAAAATCCCCCCTATAGGAGATTCGATCATCGCTTGCTTGAAGGCTTTTTCTTGCCGCTTCCCTTTCAAGCGCTGTTGCTTCAAGACCTCCACCTCTATTTTTTCCTCCACCCGTCTCTTCCGCAGTCTGGCTTCCTCGATTGTAAGGTTTATCGGTCAACTGTGTGCTACCTGCATGTCATATACTTGAGTTGTCGGGTTTTCCCTTTGTCCGATCCAGCCGTCGCAATTGCGGGTTGGTTTTGATTTGTATTGCTTCTCGTGCCATCGACATATGCGCAGGCTTTGCTAGCAGTTCTACTCGCTCTCGAACACCAGACTCAATATCCACTCCCTGACACGCTAAGGAGTCGAATTCTTGCAAGACAACTGCAGCATGCTCTTTCACTCCAATTGCATTATGAGGAGTTGAAGGAAGGAGTAGTTCTTGAGTCGTTCGCTTTGACGGCGTCATGGGAGTCGATCCATTGGGTGTGGGAGGTGTGCCGATGCGGTTCTTGGTGGTCTTGAGCTCGGGGATATTTTTAAGAACGTCGTCGGGGGGTTAAACGCGTGAATGCCAGTTGAACGGAAAGCACTTCGGCACAATCGATTTGTGAACACCTCCTTACGTGCTTCTTGGAAGAGTTGCATAAAAAGCTCCTTACCAATACCAGTAATACCATGACGTGAAGCATTGTCCAAAGCCTTTGAGTATTCTGCTGCATATCGACTGAAAATCACGACATCGAGTGGCTGTAGAAGATGGGTACTATGGGCGGGTAGGCAAAGACATATGATTCGATGAGCATAGGCATATTCGGTGAACTCGTAGGTAATATGAGACTCGTGTCCATTAAAGATTAGGAGCCGGTATTCGTCTTCTCCTTCCGTCGGTCGGGTATGGGGTTCGAAGTTACGTTCCAACCATTGTAGAGCAAGTAATCTCTAAATGGCTAGCCTTGAATCACACCTCGAGGACTGATTCACTTCCAGGTTTGATTCACTTCCTGCGCTACTACGTTACGGCCATCGAGTACGTCCCTGCCCTTGGTTCCATCCTCGCCCGGTATCGGTGGCACTACTCGCGACCTCACTCTGCTCGCCACCTCGCAAAAAGTCCAGAATCGAATGGGTGCACAGTTTGTCTGCGAGAAGGTCGCCGTGGCTTGTTCCCGACATTGCATGTCGAGGTGGCTCGTTCGCGGCAGTGCTCTTCGCGACATCGCTCGTCCGGCATTGCTCACTCCCGGCATTGCTCGCCCAGTGTGGCTCGTTCCCAACATTGCTCCCATGGAGCATGTTGACCAGACGCAGTCAATAGTTGCAGCATATGTGTATGTAGTATGCTCTCTCATTCAGTTAGTCTATCGGCAAATAAGCTAACCTGTTATTTATAGACCCTGATGAATAGGTACATTTCTACCCATTGCAACGATGTATATCTGTCAACATCTACTCCAGGAGTCAGGCATTCCGCTTGACACGGATGGATGCCTGGATTATAGCGCTGTTTTTGCGAATCTCTCTGATGCTGCAGTTGAACCCGCTATGCACAAGGTAGCATACTTACTCATGCGCAGTGTCTTGGCCGAGTATATGTTGGCAGCTGGAACTCCTGAACATGCTACTAATATGTGTGAACCTCCACAGGGTGCATATGACTGGGGAAATCTAGACCGTCTGCTTATGAATGGGGCTATATGTGTCAACAGTGGAAGAGAGAGATTGGTCTGGATCTGGAACAGCTTGGTGGTGAACCCGAGTAACTAGACTGGGGGAGATCACTGTGCCGAGGGGGTGGATGGTATTGAACAATTGTAATGGGTTTGAGGGTTTTTTTTTGTTTCTTCATTCAAAGAATCCGAGCTATACAAATCATGGCAGAATTACATAAACGCTCCTCTTTCTCGCTCCAGTAATGGCCGGCTAATTGTGAATTTTAAACCCTCTTAAAACAACGATGAGAAAAAATAAAATAAATAAACACTCATGCCAACGCCTCCATAGAACCGGCAATTTTTACGAGCGAGGAAGCTCAGACCTAAGATCGTAAATTATTGCGCGGATTCTGTCACGGCCCACCGCTGCCACTTTCGCCACCACCACTGCCGCCATCACCGCTGCCCCCGCTGGCCCCACCACCACTACGTCTACTACGGAACGACTAAGGCTTAGAAGGTTGTGGGTTGCAAGGTACGAGGCAGGTTCTGGATTGCACGGCGAGGAAAGTTCTAGGTTCTGGTTGCGCTGCACGAGGAAGGTACTTGATTGCGTGGTTTCTCGGCGTGAAGAAGGCTCTGGATTTTCTGTCTGTCGCGAGGTGAGGACTGCATTCACCATACATAACATGCAGAACCTTTCCGAATAATGGATCTAGTCATTTCATAGCGGCGGCGGGCCGTGACAATGGCTCCATATTTGGAACGGGCGGGGCCTGGCGTGGCTCCAGTAGCGAACCGTAGCAAGACGGGAACGAGGACGAGGGGACTAGTCGGCAAGCGCGCAACCATAGACAAGGTGTGGGGACGTGGACGCGTGAGCAGGCGGCAAGCGCACAACAATGAATAAGGCGTGGAGACGGACACACGCGAGCGGACTAACCGGCAAGTGCACAACAATGGACAAGACGTGAAACCGGATGAGCGGTCGAGCGACCGGGCGAGGACAAGATCAAGGCGGGTGATCCAGCGAATGGACAAGTGGGTGAGGCAGGCGCTCTAGCAGTACTGGAAAGTTTACGAGTGCAGAGTAGCGATGCGTTCGAGCAGCAGGCCAACAATTCGTACGTGGGCAGCCTGCAACGCGTATGAGGAGAATCCTGCAAAGCGTCCAAGTATAGGTTAGCGATGCGTATGAGCAGTAGATAGGCCGGAATGCATGCGGGCAGTAGGTCTGCGACGTGTCTGGGCTGGGCCTCTTACCAAGCAGCCATGCTTTGTTTTTTTTCACTCGTCGCTCGGTTGTTTTTGTGGCGCGGTTGGGGTTGTGCAGTTGTACCGTGGTTGTCATTGGGCAATTGTGGCAGTTGGCAGGGCGCATTGTGGCGTGAAAGAAACACCGTATCAAGACTAGGCCCTCTCAATGTCCTCAGCCGGAGGTGCAGAACGGGAGGATGCTGGTGCGAGATGCAGCGAGGTTTTGCTGGGCTGTGCGTGCATATAGATATATCTATGAATTCACCACAGCAACGGCGCTAGACAGGGGCTTCTGCAGGGATTAATGCTCTGCACAACTTCAGAGCGGGCGCAGAGAGCGTGCACTCTTTGCCAAGATGTAAACAAACCACCTGATTGACTTGACAGTGTGGGAGGATTTAGGCTCTATCGCTTCATTGCCTTAGGTTCGGTTGCTTCATTGTATTGGGTTCTGTTGCTTCATTGTATTGGGTTCTGTTGCTTCATTGTATTAGGTTCTGTTGTTACATTGCGCTCGGTTCTGGTGGATCATCGAGGGATTGGGATCCGTGGGTTCAGGGAGGATTGACCACCCCCATCTGTATATGTACAGAGGGGCGGAGCGGAGTCGGTTCATCCTGTTCATCCTGTTCATCCTCCTCGCCGGACAGAATCAGACAATCATTGGGTAACGCCAACACCCACCCACTCTCTCTTCTTTTCCACCTTCCTTTCTTTGTCGTTCTCTACATCGGGCCTGGCATAGGTCCTTCAACAGCAACGATAGAGGGTACTGACTGCCGTCGTCATCACCAAATGTGTGAAATTATCCGCAAGAAAAACCGACTTGCTTCTGCTTTTGCTATCCTTTGACTCTGGTGCATTCTCGTACTAGATAGTTCTAAATTGTTCCTTCGATTCGGCGTGTTTGTGTCGTTGGCGGTTTTCAGAGACCTTAGGCTCTGCCAAGACTTTGCGCACGCTCAACCCAGCAATACCTCGCGAGGGCTCGTCAAGGATGTTTGGCTGAACAGAGCACTCTTATTAGTCATTATAATTTGGAAAATAGTGTGGCTGTGCGGCGAGCTCCCTAAAGAGCTAGTGTGTACTAGCGTGCCCAACGCATGAATCGATCCCGCGAGGGCACGTATTTGTGCACGCACGCCCAGCAAAACCTCGATAGTAGTCGCTAGAGAGTACGTACGGTAGTCGAACCTGTGCGGTCGAACCCCCAGACGCGCTAACAAGCTAGCGTTACTTAAAATGCCTCAAAGCCTAGAAATCAAGAATCGAGCGCAATGTATGAGATTTGGTGGAGTTATGGGGCATCGAAGATGGGGTTAGGTAGAAGGACAGGTATCTATGAAAGAGCACGTGGTCGTGAGCAACAGAGACGTAATCATATTAAATCACTCGCACTAACCCATTTTAAATAACGCTATCTTGTTAGTGCGTCTGGGGCCCTATGTACAGGCTTGACTACCGCACGTACTCTCTAACTAGCAGCATTGGCCCGGCAGAATATTATTATTATTATTCGAAGTTTATGACGAAGGGTTCTGGAGGTTTTTTTTCTTCTGTTTTCGGGGTGTGGTTGGATGGCGACTGGCGATGCACACACCCTCGCACGAAGAGGAACAAGGGAGATGGTGGAGGGTTGATATTCACTTCCATTGGAGCAGGCCTGGGCAGGTTACTCCACCCCCACATAGACTACCCCCCTCTGAAACTCGTAGCCTAAGGCGCCTGGAATTCGGTTGCGTGGCCAGACAACAGCTTTGCGGCGAGTGAGAGGCTGAAGTGGGAGTAAGAAAAACATATGGGGACACGAAAAGTATAACTGCGTAGTTGGGGGGGTAAGGGAAAAGTGATTTCCCGCTTAACGCATATCACTAACGTATTGGGACACGAAAAGCACAGCGGAAAGGGGGTAAAAAAACGCTAGATCACGCATGCATATTACTCGTATAGGTACACGAAAACCATGTATTTTCATCGTGTTGCAGTGTGTCGCTACCATTTTGTCCACGGTATGATAGCACTACCACAGTTTTTACCCCCCCTTCGACTTTACAGTAGGTATGGTTTCGAGGCGTCTAAATTCACCCACGAATCTTACAGCTCCACAATCACGCCTCTAATCAGCCGACCTTTTAGAGTAGATAATCTTTCCTTAGCCTTCGCCACCTCATGGACACGGCTGCCCCTTCAGCACGTACACTCGGTGTGTGCAAGTTCCACCTCTCGTAGATATTGTCTCATTCATCAGGTTTCAACTGTCAACGGAGAAAAAAGTCACCCAAAATACAGTTGAAAGTATAGCTAACAATAGACACCAAACTCTTCTGTAAAAAATTCAAATAATGGAGGAAAACATGGTAACCGGCGCGGAAACACAACGCACGGACAGGTTAACATTGGGGAAAATGTCGATATCGGGAAATGGATAAGAGACTCGTGATATCATAAGTCGTTGTGATCGTCAGGCTGTGCACGCAGTATTACGGAGCCGGTGAGTCGATCATTGGAGCTCGGTTTCTCGGTCACATGAAACGACGTCGGGCTCGAGGCCGAGGAGGCTTGTCGGTGGTCTGCCATCTAGATATGCCGAAGGTGGCACTCTTCGAGGATCCGCCAATGTCAGCCTCGGGCACAGTTGGTGGGCGGTTAAAAGGAGGATGGGGTTCTCACTGGAGCAGTCTTGTAGCTGTTGGTCGCTGCGGTCCCGGTACGGAACTGTGGCAGGAGCTCTGTACCAACGGCACAGGGAATCGGCACACGCTGCCCCCACGACATCCAGTTGACGGTGGAGCTGCTCCAATGCGGCCTGCGTCAGCTGCGGAGCGGGAGTCTCTGGCCAGGCGCACGGTGCATCAGCATGTGTATGGCCTCGGAGGTAGCAGCTGCAGTAGACGGAATTGGCATGTGGTATGTGTAGTAGGTTCCTCACCCAGCGTCCTAATAGCTGGTTACCGGTGGGCCAGTCGGTCACTCACCGACATTCTGCTCCCTCTCTAGGTGAGTGGAGTTGGCCGTTCCAGGCATCATCTCGTACTAGATTTTTGAACGGTCGGATCGTCTGAGGGGACTGGGATGGGGTTGTTCGACGGAGATACGGGAATATCGGTGCAGTTCGGGAAGCCCTATAGTGTGGGCACGTATCTAGAGACGACAATAGCTTATCTCACCAGAAGGGAATGCAAAAGAGTGATCGGAGTTGTGGGAGTGGTTGCTGCTGGAGGGAATCGCGGTGGGGCGGCGGTCGGAGTGAAGGACGAAGGCACACATTTACAAAGAGGAAGGGGACAGACCCGGTATTTATAGGGGGAATGCCAAAGAGATTCAATGTTCATGCTATTCTCTGCTGTAGCGGATGGTGACCGTGTTGCTTCTCGTACCATCCACCATCTTGCGGCCAATCCCTGCAGCCAATCACCTTGGTGTCGAGATAAATTATCTGAGTGAGGTGCCGATCGCGGTCTTGGCATCCCTCCATCCATATACCGCCCTCCAGCTCCCCTTTCCAGTTCAGTCGCATCAGGCGGAAGGCCACGCCTAGACCCCTCTTCTAATAGTTTATTTTCCGTAGTTGTCTTCCTACGTACGTCGATCGCTCGAAACGACGGACACAACCTGGGGCGGACGGGAAGGCGATCATGATGGGCGCCATCCTCTTGCTCCCTCATTGGACACAATCATGATTAGTGCCAAGCATTTGGCTGGTACCTGCCCGCCGGAGGGTTTACTGACATCATTTCTGATGACAAATGTTGGCGACTAAGCCCGATTGATCGATTGCGCTCCTATTTTCGCGTCATCCGCAGAATCGCGAGCCCCGCCGCGCCCACCACACCCATCCTCGCGCCGCCAACGTTCGAACGTGCTCAATCCCGGGCGATCACCTGCTGCCCCCCCACAGCACTCCAGCACAGTCATGGCAGGAATAGGAAACAAGAGAGAACAGATGTGCAGAGCGATGACAATAGCCAAAAACCGGAAACAGCAGGAAGAAAAACGGAAACAGCAGGAAGAAGAGCGGAAACAGTAGGAAGAGCAGCAGCAGCTTAGTTATTCACGGGCATTACGAGCATTGCGTATGCACGTTGGATGCATATTTTGAAGGCTGTACCTATGGTACAAGGCAATTTACAGAACGTGTATGTAGAGGGCATCGGCAAGTGGTGGGCAAGAGTAAAAGGTAGATAGGAATGGAACAAGGCCGGAAATAGATGCGTAGTGGTGGCAGTTAGCAGTGGTGCACGAGTGCACCGATTGGCTGATTCTTCCAAATCCAACGCGAAAACAAATTTCTCTTAATCATGAAACAGTAGTTAGTCATGAATTTTATTTCCGCGAACAGTTGGTCACTAAATCTCACTTGGGTTTTTATTACCTAATTTGGTGACAAAGTCGGTGACCGCTCATACCAACTACATACTGATTTTGTACCCTGGCTTCCACAAATCTATAAGGCCGTTATTATTTTTCTAGTTTCATCACGTCCTACTCTGCTACGCTCTTTCGCCTGATGAAGCTCTCTAAATTCTATTGTGTTGTTGAAAGTGGGAAGCCGGGGGTGAAAGTTGACGTTTTCACGCCCCGGCTGGCTATATAGGTGTCCCCAAATAGTATGTACTCTACATAGAGAGGGAGTTGGTATTAAGTTCGGCACTAACGCGCTAAGTGAGCGCTAGTGCACTAGTGTATTCTTAGCGCGAGTGATTTTTAGTATATGTACTCTATCTATATTATGAATTTTTCTTTTTTCTTCAGGGGTAAAATCAGCTGACAGAAAGCTTCTTTCTTGCAACTACAGCATATCGCCGTGTCGAACACGAACGAGGAGACTCTTCCGGAATGCGTTCGATTTCAAAAGCACTCGATGTGTGCAACTCAGGGATCATTTCAACCCAGACCAATGCTGCAATTGTTGCAGAAATGCCACGGTCAACCTTCTTCCACAGAGTTCATGGGCGACGGTCGGCAGAAGAACACAACAAGGGGCATCAACTGTTGAACAGCGCAGAGGAGGGAGTCCTAGTGTGGTACTGTGGTATTCCGCAAAGGACTGGATTTCCTCTGGGCGTGAAGGATGTCACTGCCCTAGCCACAAGATACTGCGAAATTGAGAACAATAATTTTTCCTTCTGTTGAGCGCCGCGATACTGAGCTTTTGGGCGTCGCGACGACGATGCGTGGCCAGACACACCAGGTACATATATAAAATATTGCTGGCGGCCTAGAGTACGCTAGTCTGCTTTGTAATTTCTGGTTTCGCTTTCGCGTGCACGTGCAAAGCTAAAAGATCTTATCAACTGCGGCGCCTTTTGCGATAGTCTTACGCGGAACTATCCGCTGTGTTCACGTCTTGCACTTGTCTCGTGCTTCAGCGGCTGTCCAAAAACCATTCACTCCAAAGAGTCATTCTTGGTTCCAAGTCTCATTGTTGCAGCCAGCATGTCAAGCTTCAGTGCGTTCTAACATTACTCTTCAGGCACGAAAATGATCACGAAGCCGGCTCGGAACACAAAGGAGGAGAACAGATTGTTCGAGTTCAATTTGATAGGGTCCCCAGCTACACAGAGAAGCTAAGTCATATAGCTTCACTACAGTGTCTTCTCTCTCACCGAGCCAACTGCCAAGCGCCACTCCGCCATGCTAATCACCAGCGGTCACTCCCCTCAGCCACCTCCCCGCCAAAATACATACGAAACCGAGACCGGAACGAACACAAGTAAGGAATAGTGAGCCAGCTGTGGAGAAGCACAGAGGGGGAGGTCGAGAGCGAAGCGCTCCAGGAGTAAGGATGGACGAACAGACGTCAGAGTAAAAAAAAAAAAAGCGAAGAAGCCACCAAAGGAGAGCAGTAAAAGACGTAAAGAGAAAAATCTCGCGGGGGCCGGGGTAGGTGGTTACGTAATAGTAGGGGGGGGAAGTGCCAGACTCGAACCGATGGCGAGTGTAAAAGAAATAACGAACGGAAGTGATGAAAAATGAAAATAAAAAAAAACCAAACGCCCACCAGCCAAAAGATGTCCACGCTATGCAATGCAATGCCGCTATGCCAGAAAACAAAACCAAAAAGCACGTCGTAAAGTAGCAAACACCCCCCTCCCCTCGGCCTAGACTCTCGCGCCGGTCCAGCCCGGCACGGGCGGGCGGGGCATGGGCACGCCGAACTGGCGGTAGAACAGTGGCGCCGGCTTCGGGACCGGCGGGATGGCGACCTCGTTCCTGGTGTCGAGGTCGAACGGGCGGCTCTCGTTGCCATCGTTGTAGACGCTGGCGCTGTAGCCGGTGTCGACGCTGTGGCGTTTGCGGCGCGGGTTGAGCGGCGCGGGAGGAACGAAGTCGACGACGGCGCTGTCCGAGAACGCGAGCGAGACTGCGACCGAGACGGCGTCCGAGTCGCGGCGGCGTGACGCGGGGCGCGGCGCCAGCCGCGTGAAGTGCTCCATGATCGGCGGCGACAGTGGCATGATGATCGGTCCCAGGTTCGGCGACCGGAACGAGTCGCTCATCGGCGAGAACGTCAGCTTGTGCTTGCTGCTACTCGAGGGCTCGGATTCGCGCTGCGGCTGCACGACGAAGCCTACGGGGAAGCTCGGCTTCTTCGTTACCGACGCTGGCTTCTTCTCGGTCAGGTTGGCTTCCGAGGGGAAGCTTGTGAACACGCCGAAGGACTTGATCGACCGCCGCCGCGTGCGCTCCTCAACCAGCTTCGTCCACAGCAGCAGCAGAGCAACGCCGGCGACCATGCCGGGGAAGAAGCCGACGACGATGGCCTTAGCGGGGAAATCCGCACACGAGGAGGAGCGTTCGGCGCTGTCGGAGCCGACGCCGAGGAGCGGCGTAGTGCTGGGCGTCGGCTCGGCATCGGTGTCCTCGTCCGTCTGGCCGTCGCCGTCGCCGTCGCCGGCCACGGGCGCACTGGTGTCGTCGTCATCTGGCACGGGCTTGTCCTTCCGCCGGTACTTCTCCGGCAGGTTGGCCTCCTTCATGAGGCACTTCGTGCCCGACGGATCGCACTCGAAGCCGAACGGACAGCAATCGTCGCCACACTTGGGCTGGATCTTGGTCTCGTCCTGCGTCGCCGGACACGCTACCGGATGGATCTCGGCACACACCTCATTCACGTTGCAGCAGATCACCGCCGTGTTGTTCTCGAGCGGGATGCACTCCGTCTGCGCCGGACAGCAGAAGCTCGCCCCCCTGATGTTGCACGCTGTGCTCCCCAAGTCCTGGCACTCGACCTTCACCGCCGAGGTCACGAGCTGGCGCGGAACCAGCGTGTTGCGCGGGACGGGTACTGCACCAGCGGTCCGTCGGATGGCCGAGGCCTGGACGGTTGTGGCGAGCAGCAAGGAGAGCAGCACGCCGAGTGCGATGATCGATCCGAACGGATGCATCGAAGCGATGGTGGCGATGTGATGGTCAACACTTGTGGCGAGTATACAGTCGGTGGTGCGAGAAGTCAACTGCTCCTGGCGGTGTGTTTGGCTATGTCGGTGCGGAAGAAGGTACGCTTGAAGCCCAGCTGCAGCAGACAAGTCAGTCCGGCTCAGAGGGTCTTTGATCGTTTGTGCGCGCGGGGGGGGCTTCACGCGGAGCGAGATATCTACTAACCTCAAGTGCAGGTAATGAATGTCTGGTAGGAAAGTCGGAAGGGAAATGCAAAGAGTGAGGAAACCCCGTCAAGGAAAAACCGTCAAGAAAGAAAAAAACCTTCACAAAGGAAAGAAAGGAGATGCACGACAGAAGAGAAGAAAAATCGAACGAAAGGAAACAAAGGAACAGGAACGGAAAACGAAACGAAGTATGAAGGAGAGGGAGGGAGGCCGCCCTGTTAACTGCTTCATCTGCGGACAGTCAGGCGCCTGGGCCAGTAGCAGCCGCAGACACCAGATGCAAGAGCCGGCAGCCGTCCGATGCGCGAGTGATGACTGGATGGCTGGGCGAGCACGCCACCCGCACCGCTGGCTGGGCTGGGCGTATCAGATTCGCAAATCTCTGCGGAGTCCACAGCACGCCCGACACTCTCCGTCTCCCACGGATCCGCAAGCCTCAATTCCCCAGACCGCACAGCCTGCGGTCACTGGAGCGCTCAGTAAGGCATGCGACGGATATCCGTGCTTGCTGCTATTCTTGCGGCGGAGTCGAAACAGGGCGATTTTAGCGAGCTCGCGAGAACGGCGGCGAGTGGACGCCAGCGGTTGAGCGTCCGAGATAACGTCTGGAGCAGCGTGGAATCCGCATATTCCCTGTGGCCATCGGTCGCAGTGCGGTTGCGAACGAGAAGCGTCGGTTTCACGTTCATCAGCGGCCTCGCCAAACATAGCAGCACGATTGGCCGCTAAACAGTCCGCATCGGGCGATCCTGCTCCGATTGCCGATACAGGGCAATTAGCAGCGTTTAGCTGGTATTTACGGCCAGTGCGTTCGCTCGAAATACATCGGCACCGGATCGGGCAATGCCACGTGCAGAGTGAACATAAGAATTATTCTCGTCTCTGGTCGAGCGATGCCTTATGGGGAGCCGTGGATCCTGCAGCCAATCACCCGGCCTGGAGCCCGCATTGGCGCCCACCTCGCGAGCCGCCAGCACCGTGGCAGGTAGGTCGCATGCGAATAATGGCAAAACAAAAACAAAGCGACACAACAGCCCCCGCGCGAGATGAGATCCTGTGCCCTTGCAGAATGCATTCAGGATGCTCCGGGATCTCCGTTCCTGCGCGCCAAGAGACGAGGGTGATTTTGGAGGCAGTTTCCACCACCCACTGTGATTGTCTGCTTCTCCACTGTCCGGCATCTCGTCCAGCTGCTGGTAGCTGCTGCGCATTCTGCGGGCGAGTGCACATTCGCCACGCAATTCCAATCTCCATTCCGCCTTTCGGACTGGCCGCACTCCGCCTGAAGACTTCCGCTCTAACTACATACTCTCCCGCAGGCCGTGGCTTCGCTGCAATTTGAAGAGATGGGGGGGGATCTGCGCCGACGTGCTCCGCTCACTCCCATTCCCGCGGGGCGTCGGTCTCGGTCGCAGTGGGTTACCATCGCCGCCGAGCAGTGCCAGCGAATCACGGACGGCCCCCCGGGCCTGGGCGATGACTGGACACGCCGTCGACGTTTCATTTCCATCGACTCCGCAGGGGGAAACGCCGGTCGGCCTCGCAACCAGTGCGGACCGTCGGCCCACGGGCTTCTGGTTGGCCCGTGGGCGGTGATTGGACGCGCTCGCAGGAATATCATACTCGTCGCTCCGGCATTCCATCCCATTGCCCCCGCGAAAAGCGTTTCAGTTGATCCCGCCGCGAGCTGCTGCTGCGCTTCTCTTTGTTCTCCGTCTTCCCCGCTCGCGGCGAGCGCCCTTTCCCCCCCTCCCTCTCTTCCCCCCGCCTCTTTCTTCTGCAAGTCCTGATATTGCGGCGACGGCGACGACGACGACGCCCGGTTGTCGCCCTATTGTACGGTCGAAAAGAACGGACCGGCGACGAGTGATTGAAGCCCTGCGGTGACTGACTTGACTGACCGACCGCATACATACATCTCCCCAAGCCTGCACGTAACGCACTCGCCGGCGGCTCGCTGCACGCGGTACGTGCCGGTGTGAAGAAAGTAGCGTCGCCGTTTCGTGTCCTTTGGGGATAGTCCGTCTCCCTGCGTGTCTCTCCCTTCCGGTGCTTCCTCTCCACGCCCTTTTCCGTGCCCTGCTCCGGCGTTGGTATGCAGTCCATGCCCCGCCAGATCGGCGGGTGGCTGCGGCGGTGCGGCGTGTTGGTGTTGTTGCCTGCAACCGTGCTGACTTAGGCGCTGAAGATTGTCTTCGCCCCCACACCCTCCGCCACCGCCAACCATCACCGTTGTCCCACTGGCTGCCCGTCTTATATCTACTTCGTGCGTCCCTGACCCGCGATATCTCAACTCAGATTGCAGTCCGTCCCAGTCCAGCCCGCCTCATCCAATACACGCACCGCTCTTCCGGCAGGTTCCTGAAGAACGATCGTCCTATCATTAATCCTATCGATACTCGTTTCCACAATTCCCCCTTAATAGCGCTCTTCTCTTCGCCAAACCAAAAAGAATAAAGTCGCAGCAGCAATAAATCGACGCAGATTAAAACAGCCAATCTCCGCGGCAGGTTGGTTCGATCCACCTCGAGCCGCAAGGACCAGCTGCATATAGACAAACGGCCGTGCATACATTCATACATACACGCTCTCTTCGGACGACATCCTACGCTTCACAAATGTCCCTCCCGCTCTCTCCGCCGCCTTCCCGCTCATCGTCGCAGAGCCCAACAGCAACCAAGATGTCCGCCTCGCACGGCAGTTCTCCCTATGCCGGGCCCTCGATCTCGTCCTTCTCCACGACCACACTCGGTGACGTCTCGCCCGTCTCGCCCGCTTCGTCGATCGCGTCCTCGGCGCCGGCGACGAAGCCCAACAACCTGCCGCGCACTCTGCCCCAGGTCCGCGCGATCCCGCGGCCGGTGCTGGCCGTCAAGCCGCCGCCCATGGGCGTCTCCTTCCTCGAGGGCGCTTCCACGGCGCCACTGTCATCGTGCTCCTTCTTCTCGCCGTGCTCGTCGGACGAGGAGGACGATGACGACTCGCCGCAGTACTCGGCGTTCCCTCGCTCGGCGCGCACCGGCCGCACCGGCAAGTACCAGCGTTTGTGGGCGTCGCGGGAGCCGCCCTCGTCGCCCCCCGGCATCTCCCTCCCCAACACGCCGGTGACCGGCGAGGTACACAAGCGGCAGCCGGGCGCCGGTGGCCGCCGTCCCAGTCTCGCGTCGCCGACGTTCGGCAGCCCGGCGGGCGAGCCCTTGCCGCAGCAGCGGCCGGAACTCTGGGGCCCGGCATCGGCGGTGTCGCGCGCGGGGACTATCCCTCCGTTCGCACCCACGCCGCCGCTCTCGCAGTCGGGCTTCTACGAGAGCGCGCCCGCCACGCCGGCGACGACACCTGCGCCCGCCCACGCGAGCCCGCCAGCGACGGCGGCCGAGACCGACACCGACGCGCTGTACGCGCTGCTCGCGCACGACGCGGAGCTCCTCGCGGCGCAGACGCGACTGCTACAGACCCACCGCGCGTACCCCGCGCATCTGGCGCCGTTGCACGAAGCCCTCGCCGAGAACGAGAAGTCCTTCCTGATGGCGCTGCAGGAGATGTACGCGGCCACGCTGTCGCATCTGGTGCAGACGCCCATCCTGCCCACCGACCTCCACACCCAGCGCGACCGACTCCGCGTCCAGGCGCAGAAGGCGCACATGCGCAGGGCCGGCCCGGCCGAGATCGCGTCGCTTCATGCGAAACTCCGGCTGGCGGAGGAGGAGATCGCCGCCCAGGACCGTGCTCGCGTCGACGGGATGCTGCAGCGACGAATGGAGGCGGAGCTGGCCGCGGTCGAGAAGCGCGCGCGCGCCGAGCTGCGCGCGGTCGAGCAACTGCGGAGACGCATGAGGACCGAGGAGTGGAGGGCGACGGCCAAGCCGGAGGCGGAGCCAGAGGAGGACGAAGGAGAGGAAGAGGCAGCGGCTCGGCGCCCGTCCCTGCCGCCCCCAGCCACCGCCAGCGCGCCGCCGGAGAAGGAATACACTCCCGTCGCGGTGGGCGAGGACCAGGAGCCGTTGCCGCCACTCCCGGCGCCGACGCCGGACGAGGAGTTCTTCCTCGCCGCGGTCGACGCAGCGCCTGCGCCGCCGAGGATAACGACGACGCCGGCGACGCCAGCCCCGCGACTCTCGCTCACGATCAACGCCAGTATGGCAACGGCCAACAAGCGCCCGCAGCGCCCGCTCTTCTCGCCGACGCTGCCGCCCGAATTCATGGCGCTTCCGCTGCTCATCACGCACCTGCCGGCGCCGTCGCGCGGCCGCCAATCGGCGCTCGGCTGCTCGCCGCTGTCGATGAACGCGCTCGCGGACTTCCCGCGGTCGCCGATCCCGGCCGCGCGCGAGGAGGCGCGCGAAAACGGCGCGGAGGAGCCGTCGAACGCCGACCCGCCGTCACCCGCCGATGCTGGCGTCGGCAGCCCCGTACTGTGCACGCGCGTCAACGGCGTCCCGATCACGCTCATCTAACTACCGCTCTCGCGCTGCTACATCTGCTCGCGCTGCGCGAGGCTCTCTTCTTTTCTTTCTGTCCGGGAGGTATTATTATGTCTGCTTTGGGATTTGGGATGCATTCTGTCCGCTGCACGTTTGGCTTTTGTTTATGGAGTTTTAGCACACTGCGGAGGGAGGGAAGGTATCGGAGGACTGGGGCTGGGACGGGAAACTGGGGACTGGGGACGGGGGGACGGGGGGACGGGGGGACGGGGAAATACGGACGGGCCGGGAGCAGGCCACGGAACGGTGGGCGAGCCGGATGGGGGGTGGGAAAGCGGGCGTATTCTTTCATTGTACATCACTACCAGTGTCAGTATCGTATCACCAGCCACCGTCCGATCTCGCTGTGACGTGCCGAAAGCGGAAGTCAGCCCACCAGCCAGCCCGGCAGACCCCGTCACGTACGACCAGCCGCGCGCGTGTTGATACCCACCGCTGCGAGCCTTCCCGCCCGGGGGGGGGGGGGGGGGGGCCAGGAGCGCGGAGCCCACCCCACCCCCCG
>Ga0307516_10000307_pt1 | contig 63591 bp, 85 predicted proteins | sample 19_EM_MG_FD_203310 | JGI IMG/M metagenome (GOLD analysis project Ga0307516, IMG submission 203310) | Populus trichocarpa ectomycorrhiza microbial communities from riparian zone in the Pacific Northwest, United States - 19_EM | ecosystem: Host-associated > Plants > Roots > Unclassified | place...
AGGTGGTACGACGAAGAAAGCAAGAGAAGAGTTGAGCTCTTTCCATTGTAGGCTAGGGTTTAGGCAAGATCTACGTGTACGTTTTCTCTGAGAGTTCGAATGTTAACACACGCAAAAAGAAAAAAAAGCAAAACTTACAGGGCTTGTCCAATGACATTTCCTGGTGGGTCGTACAGACAGACGTGATATGCCGCAAGGCCAGCGCCGGGACCAAAAAGGTTCTTGCACTGTACAATGGTGCATCCAACCCGAGTGGTGGACTTCCACACGATTTGTGTAAAATGATTGTACGTTGGGTTGGCTGGATCATAGTCGGCTAGAGGTGTAGGTAATGAATATTTTCAGGGTCGTGAAATGCGTTGTGGAATAGACGTTACTTTCGTCCTTCACGAACTGGTAAATGGCGGTTTCTATGGGGAAAATACCAGTCGCGGCGGCGTGGAGTTCACCGTATGGGGCATCTCTCAGGACTCCTTCTGTGCGGGCGAAGACGCAGTGGCTAGCCCAGTTTTCAGCCAAGTTTGCGAGTTCTGCAGACCATTCGAGGGGAGGGGCTTTATGGACAGCGCGGATGGAATTATGTACGGTCAAAAACGCGTCGATTTCTGCGGGGGAGATGGCGCCAACGAGGTGGAGGAGAGACGCCAGGGAGAGTAAAGACAGGAGGGGAAAGAACATGGTACAGTTGAACGAAGGGGGACGGAGCTCACAGGAGCTTGCGACGAGCCGCAGGCCGGTCGATGGTGATGATGGGTCTGAACAAGGTGCCTGAAGGCCTGAGCATTAACCTCGACCGACGGTCGCACATGGACATCTACGCGATATCGATCTAGGTCACCACAACAACCGGTTACAAGATATACATCAACTAGACGGGACGAATATTGTATTCTCGTTTAAAGCTGTCGAGGTCCTGCTCCTTCGACCTATACTGTTCTGCTAGGTTAGAAATCGCCTTGTTTATCTATCAGAACAGGTAAGTGCGATGATTGCAACATGGATTGAATCTTCACGGACCCCCTCGCGTGTTGTTAACAAAATGGGCACGACATCCTTGACCGTCCGCTCTACAAGAACGCCGCCGATGAGGCGGAAGCACTTACGATCAGGTTCCTCCGCGAGTGCATCGTTCAACGTCGTAAGAACAAGTCTAGAGACCAGTCGATAAAAGGAATGCAGACAAAATCATATCAGCCCTACCCATGTTCATCGGCTTGTTGCTCGAGTTCGCCGATTTTTCCAGCCAATGTTTGCATCTCATTCTGCATGCGAACATACTGTTGCTGGATCTCTGGCTAATCCCGGTCAACATCGACGCAAAAGTCATCGTGCAAGAGTTGATTACCCTGGTCTGAGAGAACTGCGACCTTGGACCTTGCTTTTGCCGTCTGTGAGGACATCGCAGAGTCTTTGAAATGAATGACGCGTGACATGCGTGACCCTCGACCTCCCGTGTCACACAGTGATCCCAAAAGCTATCCTGCTCGCCGTCGCTGTCAACGTCGAGACTGGAAATGCCTTTCGTCAGACCGCGCGTGCTCGTGGGCTTCCAGCCACGGCTATTGAAGCCTTCACGCACACCATCTCTGAGCTCAGCGATTGTTGCACACCGACTTCTTTCGACATCCACTTGCACCCACGACCAGCTCCAGAGTAACCTCTCGAACCGTCATTCTCGTCACACTGCGTCTCCGGCCCCTGCGTCGGACTCTAATGGAAATGAGGTCAACCCGTACAAAGACGGGCCATCCGCCATCGACAAAGCAGTTCATCTGTTTTTCTTCACCGAGATCCTTAGAGGTCAGTGAACATCCGGGTTCTCGCCCAAGAATTTCCTAATTTCTCGACTAGGCATGTGGATTGTCTTGGAGAATTTCTTCCGGCCCCCGTACACCATCATGTACCCGTTTGAGAAGGGCCCACTTTCCCCTCGTTTCCGTGGAGAACACGCACTACGGCGGTACCCTAGTGGTGAAGAACGTTGTATTGGTGCGCTTCAACGTTACGCGGAAGTTTGCACAATTTACTGACTTTTGTTTCAGCTTGCAAACTCTGCGAAGCTATCTGTCCCGCGCAGGCTATCACCATTGAAAGTGAAGCCCGACTTGATGGTTCTAGGAAGACTACCAAGTATGGTATGTGATAACGTTTAGGGATGTTTGGGGTCACTGTTCTGATGCCTTTAAGATATTGATATGACCAAGTGCATATACTGCGGTTTCTGCCAAGAGGCTTGTCCCGTTGACGCCATCGTTGAAAGTGAGCACATCTTCACCCTTTCCCTTTCTAGGAGGTTTGATTGTGATGCTTCTTCAGCCCAAAATCAGGAGTTCTCCACGGAAACTCGGGAAGAGCTCCTGTACAACAAAGAGAAGCTTCTTGCAAATGGAGACCGGGCCGAGGCTGAAATTGCAGCCAACCTTTATTGTAAGTTGATCTTAGCCAATGCGTTGGGACATAACGGCCATAACTTGACATATGACTTTACAGCTGACCACGTTTATCGGTGAAAACGGATGGAGATAGACAAGTTACACACAACTCGGTCCATTGTACGGATGCTATCAGCGTATGACATTTGTTTTCTCCGAACGTGTGATGTCTCAACTCCCGCTGCAACTTATGTAAACAACTACTCGGCACTGTCAAATTCATATGCACGAAATCTTTGATTCTCAACGGAGCTACATCATCAGAACAACATTGGAACGAACAATCTAACTGTAATTGGACAAAGCATAGAGTGCCCCAGATTATCGTGCCTGTAGCACGAGCGCACATCGCACGCGCACAACTATACCGGTGGCAGATAAATCACGGCCTGATGAAGCAAGTTCATTTCCGCTATGGCGGCTTTCATCTTGCAATGATGACGGGTTTTTCTACATAGGACCATTATTTGAAAAGCCGCTTAACAAATGTCAGCCATCCGAGAACCTGAACAGCTCGACCACGCTCTTTTCATATAATGGACATCAATAATAGAAGCCCCGCAGGAACTTCGTACCTTTCGACACATGCGCATCCGTAAGTACAGTCCGATGAATGTCTTTTCACCCCTTACCCCCTTCAGTGGTCCGGTCTTTTTTAATCTCCAGCAACTTTCCGAGATGGAACTGCGGTCTTCTTCTCACAAGCTACACACAACCCTCGAAAGGCGCAATCCAGCCGGAAAGCTCCACAAAGCCCGTCACATATCAGTCATACGCCGTCTTCCTATCTCGGGAGATTCCAAACCTGTATCCTCTTCCCGAACCGCTGGGGTCGCTTTGTCCTATTCTGCAGCGAAAGCTCATATACTAGCACATGGGCACATCAACGGGGAGGTGGCGTATCATCGACGGTCCGGTCGCCGTTTCTTGTCAGCCTCCTTATCGCGCGCGAGCCTATTGGTCTGGTACGCTCGACGTTCGGTGAATCAAGCGTCTATTTGGGATCGTCCGAAACCCCTTTTTATGGACGTCATTCTCGACCTAAAGCTGCAGTACAACGAAGACGTGCTCGATAAGCTACTGCAAAGGCTGTACTCCCACGAGATGGCACGGCCTCCCCTTGTTCGCCCCTATGTTTTCACAGATAGACAGAGTTTGGACACGTATTGGGCTGATCAAGCGGCCATCTGTGGGACGATCGAAGAGAAAACCCTCAGTCGCTTTCCGGACTCGAACGAGCGTTTAACGGCGTCCTGGAGAAATACGTCATAAGTAGAACGGGGTTTCTGCACTGCACCGCTGCCAACGTGGATTTTTTCGGTTGCGAGGATGTTCTCATATTGCTCGGTGGCCTTTAGCTCTTCTCGCCGTCTTGAAGCCCTTCTATATCCTAGCAATCCCCCATTACTACATTTGAGATATGGATGACACCAAAGGTAAAACGTAATTTCAAGAACCAAGATAGGAATCCTAGGACGAGGAGACGTAATGCACTTTTCTATTCATCAATACATAGGTCAGCAGACCGCTTGGTTCGGACATACCCATACCAACGACACAGCAAAAGAACTTCGATCGAGATAGTCAATGGGAAAGTTACATGACGATAATTCTAACAATAAATACCACGAACGTCAACGTCGAAACAAGAATGAAAAAACCATGCGAATGAGCTCAACCATCCCAATGGGTTTCCTGTCAAAACCTGTTCACGGTGCCATCGATATCCGACCGTCCTCCTTTGGGGTATCGAGACTTCGGCGATGTTCTCGATGGTACCGTTTCGAGCTTCTATCTTCTGACAATCTCCCATCGGGATGCCTGGGACCCTCTGGAGCCTCATCACTGTCATGATCAATGTCCATGTCATTTCTGTTCCTCTTCCTTGATTCCGAAGAAGAGCGACTTGGCTCTGGCAGTGAATAGCCCAAGTTGCCACCGCCACCTCCACCATCACGAGATAATCGACTGTCATCATTGCTAAAGTCCACGTCCTCATGGGGTTGGACTACCGGACGCAGCTTGAATGAGCGCAAGCGGTCGGGTTCGAAATAATGGGGATGTGAATCAGGTCGGGAAGGACCCTCGCTCGCGCCGATTACGGAGCTTTCGCCTGGGCTGCCAGAACGGGAGTGAAGAGAGTATTTGCCGGAAGCTGAATGGGGTTCGCGATAGTACAGCTGGTCTTCACGCGTCCGAGAGGACATATGATGCTCGGGATAGTCTCCTCTATCTACCGGATGAGGGGTTCTGTGCATCGGGTGAGGGGAGAGTACATCCGATCCGCTGACATCTCGACCACGCCTAAAGTCACGGCTACGCTCATGGTCTCGGACTTCGCGCTCACGGACCCAGTCGCGTTCTCTGTCGATGTCGTAATGTTCTTCTCGATTGATATACGTCCCAGGACCCCTACGCTGGTGGCGGTGTACGCGACTGGATGAATGCGGTTCGGAGGGGTGCATTGTGGGAGGATGGTGGGTTGGATATCCAGAATGACGACCATTCCCGGGTATATCTCCACGAAAGCTTGGATATTCATGAGGGTCATTCCTCAATCTCTCCCGCTCAAGCATAGGAGGGCTATGCATGACATGCTGGCTAGCGTCGGGATAATGCGGAGCCTCGGCATGCCCTTGATAATGGACGGGTCCAGAAGCGCGGAGAGGGAGGGAATGGGAAGAGGGAGACCGTGCACGGTGGTGTGAAGATGGATGACGCATCATTGGGCTAACGTGAGATCGTGAATTGCCATGGCTGCGGGACGCCTCTATTTGTGGTACAGGCGGAAGGGGCGGCATATGCTGAAGGTGTCGGGCAGAGTCGTACGCATCAGAAGAGTGTTGTCTGGGCGGTGAATGCCTTGAGGGGAGGTAAGGTGAAGGGGCGACACTTGAACTCATTGGTCCCAGCGGGCGAGGGCCGTGGTTGGACGACATACGAGGACGATCATGGGGAACGGCATAATCGGATATGGAGCGCTCCATTCGCGGGTGGTTGTCACGCACGTCATGGTGGGGGTAGGGGCCAGGATGTTTGCGAGAAGAGGTGTGAAGATCAGGAGCGCCGGGGCCAGAGCGGTTAGGTGGGATGGGGTGTCGATCGCCAGGCAATTCAGACGGAAGGGCAGCGCTGGAAAGACGTTCATACAAGATACTGTGGATTCTTGAATGAGGAAAAGGGCAGGGGAGCGAGAGAATGTGAAGACCCACGCTCGCTCAAGCTTCATGCGCTGAATATTTCGCTTGGCTTCGAGGACCTTGAAGTGTAGTTTATCGTTGTCCTTTGAATCGGAATAAGGGGGTGCGCATAGGACGGTGGGAATGACATACGGTCTCTATCTCCTTGACTTTCCTTTTGAGGTCTTTGTACTTTGCCTGATACTTGGCATCTTCAGCGCCGGCGGCGATGCCTATGCTGAGATGTTTTTGCTTTTGAGTAGTGGAGGATGGCTGTGTGGAGGGGCCTGGCGAGGAGGGATGAGCGGACATGATGGTGGGACGAAGAAAAAAGCCAAACAGTTGGACAGCTGGCAGGTTCAGGCATATTCGGGAATATTTTTTATTTCTCGCCTGGCGTTGAGTCCCACTCCCGCTTTCCTTATTCGGCTCTACAATGACAACAACGCAAGTGCTACTCTCCAAGGGACCCTGCAACATTTCGTTTTGTGGAAAATAGGACATTTCAGGAGACTTGACCATCACTCTGCCGGTTTCACCAGGTCGCGATTGTGGAATTTCACCGACGCAGACGATGATGAAAGGGAGTGCTTCCCACGACCCTCAGGTGACCTTGAATTGTTCCTTTCCCTCTTACTCCCTACTACGAGTATGTTGTTTTCCATGTTTGCTCATAAACGTCCTCATGACCTTCTCTGCAGTGTCGGCGCCATATAGACAGTGAGGTCACACCCGAGTTTTCCCGATCTGGCTGACACCATGGGACACAGAGACATGCCACCGGCTGGTGGGTTTGAAGCCATCAAGTACAAGCGAAATCTTCCATTACGTGGACCAGGATCATTGGTCATTCTCGGTAGCGTCATGGCGACATGTGCTTACGGCTTCTATCGTGTCGGAAAGGGCAATCTCGAAAAACGGTAAGTGGTTGTATAACCTCCGGACACCTCCTTGTTGCGGAAATGGTCAGCTGGACGGCGAAAGCTGCCAAACATGCCCGCTCGCCGTGAAACGTGCCCAGTCTGGATCCGGCCGCGTGTCGACGAGCTTATCTTGGTGGAGCCAAGGCAGAATGGGACTATGTGCTAACTTTGGAACTATGCCGTAACAGGGAACTTGCGCGCGAGAAAGTATGGTCGCGCATACATTTAGTTCCGCTCCTAATGGCGGAAGGTGACCGTGACCTGTACCGACGCGAACAGGCTGCGTTGGCGCGGGAGCGGGAGATCATGAAGGATGTACAGGGCTGGGAGGTATGTGATCGGTTCCGGATGGCAGAATTCGACTTAGATTTACAGGCGGGGAAGAAGGTATACCACGATCCCAGGTACCGAACACCGGAAATCGTCATACTGTAGTTAGCTGTATGTTGTTGTTGTTGACAATGAACCGTTGTTGTCCTCTCCTGACATACTGCGGTGTCGGCTCGAAAAGGCAATCCGTCAAGAGTCATGAGACTCATCTCTCTTCGGCTCTGCCTCCGCCGGGTCCGCCCCATAAATACTGCCGCCCGTCGACCCGCTGCGCCTTTAATGCCCTCCCGTCTCCTGGAGCCCATGTCCGCCTACTACTACCTCGACGACTCGGACCAGATGCTCTTTGGGCCCGTCGACCTCGAAGACCCCCTCCCCCCCCCCTCCCCCCCCTTCGACCCCCTCACGGACCTCGACCACGACGTCAAGCCCATGTACGACTTTTCCCCCTCCTCCCCCTCCTTTGTGTGCGATCCCTCCCAATCCTCGCCCACCGACAGCGGCTACTACGATTCCATGGACTCGTACTCTTTCCGCGTAGCAAAGAGCTCCCCCCCTCCAGACACACAGCAGTTCCTCGCCAACTGGATCAACGATCCAGACCTCCGCCTCCCCCCACCGTCGTCACCCATACCGATCCCATCCGCCATACCCCAATCCCCATCCTTTTCGGCCTTTGCCCATCTCGTCCCCTTTCCTCCATACTCCTCTACAGAATATGCCGCCCATCAAAGATCAATGTCACCCTCTTCCTCCCGAGACCATTACTCCCCTCAACACCAACATCCCGAATCCATCTCCCCGCAGGATATGTCTCTCCACACCCCCTCATGGGCGTCCCACCTCTGGGAAAACCGCGACCCCGTCTCCCCGTCCTCCGTGTCCCGACACTCTCTCCTTCGGGACACCACCATAAGGCAGCGTCTCCCATCCTACCGCGGGTCCATATCTTCCGGCCAGGCCTTCCAATCAATGAGCGCGCCTTCTACCAGCGACCACCGATCTCCTGGCATGACTCGCTCCTACAGCCGTCGCGCAGAGCCAGCCGATGATTATGATGCAACCGTTCGTCGCAAGAAACGCAGCTCGCATACCGAAGTTTCAACAACTCCACCCAAGGCCCAAGACCATCGTAAGTTTTCTTACAACCCGTCTATTTTATCCTCAATTCTCTCGTCGTAGCACTCAAGTCTGTCCTGCGCCCCCCAAAGCTGGCTCCTTCAGCTTGGCAGCTCTATTTCACAGACTGGATCCAACATCAACAGGCTTCCGGCACACGGAAACTCAATGTTGCACAGGCTGCCAAGGAAGCCGGCCAAGAGTATGCTCTCCTGACTCCAGAACAGAAGGAGGTAATTTGTCTTTCCTCGGAACGTAAAGAAATTCTATTGAATCATCACCCCACAGCCCTACAAACGACGTTCACAGGCCGCAAAGGAAGCCCGCGAACGGGAGCTCGCCGCTTACATGCGTACTCTGACACCTGATGATATCAAGCGCGAAAACGCTTTCCGAACTCAACAGCGCAAAGAGGGCAAATCTCGAAAGAGCAACATCAAGGACCCTAACGCTCCCAAGAAGCCCCTCTCCGCCTACTTCATGTTCCTCCAGAGGATCAGAGCGAACCCAATGCTTGTGCGCGAGATCTTTGGCGACGAGACCGAAACCACCAAGCAGAGTGTCCTTGCTGCGGCGAAATGGCGTTCGATGACCGACGCCGAGAGACAGGTATTATATTTGACGTCGTATGATTCATTATGATCTTGACGTATCTGTACAGCCTTTCCTTGCACAGGCGGAACACGAAAAGATGGAATACGAGGCGGCCAGGAGAATATATGAAGAAGGCTCCGCTTCGTACGGATCGTCGAATATCAACTTCAGCATACTACCGAAAAGTCCATCTTTTCCACCCATGAAGTTCGAATCAGAGAGTGACAGTGAGGATTGATCATCGAACGATCTCTCTTGCTGGATTCATCCTTTACGACCTTTACGACATTTGTTTTGGAGACCTTGTTGTCTTCTCTTGCGACTGATACCCACCTCTTGACCCACGTATTTTGTAATTTCGCTGCATGCCTTTTATGCACGTATTCATGGAACATTATATCCCACTCACTCTTGTTTTCTAATCGGGCATTCGTCATGGGTAGACCGTAATACATCATAGATGTTGTAACGGCAGTCTAAGAACCATCTTCTGATGAGGAGCTCCGTCCTCGTCGAACTCTGCGCCCTGGACTTGTTCTGGAAACTGAAACAAACTACCCGTGACAAGTTCGCGATCTTACCTCATCTTGATATCCAATTCTAGTGGACCAATCGAAGTTATGAACGGTTGATAAATAGCCCGTCCTTCACGGACTCACTTTGCGTAAAAAAATTTCACCGGCAACTGGGAATGGCAGATGATCTGGGCATCTTCGGGTCCACCGTGCCGCAACGCGTCTGTTTTGACCCATTCGTGCAAGGCCACGACCAACGCGCGCCCGAAACGAAATTTGCGGTATTCTTGGAGTACGGCGAGACGTGTGAGTTTGTAATAATCTTTCCCCGGATATTTGTGTGCTCGAATGGTGCCGATCGGAACGAGGGACGGTGTGAGCCTGAGCAAGAAGTGTGTCGCGATATCGTCAAACCTAGGGCGGGTCATGTGGGGATGCTCTACATGGAGAGAGAAGGGATGGTCTCGAACTCGTCAAATTCGGCTTCGATGGAGAACTTTTGTTCGATATGGAAAACTGTGATCCTCTGATAAAGAATCAGTTGGAGAAGACGGCGGTGACGATATGGACATCACCACGTCAAAGCATTGCTGTTTCTCCCTTTCCGTTTTGGCGATGACGATCTCGTGAGGAGGGGTCGCCTTTGGAGGAGCGATCGCGTCGTCGGCAATGCGAGCAGAGTCGACGTCCATGCTAAACATGACCAAATAATTGAAATCCCACAGTAAACGCTCCGTCGGGGGTCCGTCGCGTCACACACACGACGACCAGACTCGAATATCAGCCAGCGCCGAGCTGCTGCAGGTGGGGACTATTTTATATCACAGGAATACCACTCTCTCATTTTTCTGTCCATACAGGCACCCTGGGCACCCGTCAGCACCGACGAGTCTCATGGTCGAGCCCTTTGCAACAGTCGTCCTTAACACGCTCCTTTCAGGTCGCTCGACATTGAAACATTCTACTTTGTTGATTTCCGCCACTCGTATGAAAAATACACCTCGGAACTCCACAACTCCCGGTTTCTTCATACCTCAACCTCGCCGTCTAAAGGGAAAGGAGAGAGAGACCGATCGTATCGCTTGTCGTCTGAATGAATGTCGGGAATGGTCCAGCTGCTTTCAGCGACACTCGCTTTGGTGTCCATGTCAGTTCCATGCTCTTCCTTGCCTGTTTCGTTCTCATTATCCCAGATCAAAGCCGTTTCTCGATGTTGCAGGAGCTTGAATCCGACCCGAACACGTCCCATCGGCGCTCCAGAGTTCGCCAAACTTCCAATTATAGCAGACGTGGAAGGTTCAACCGCAGGTCTGGAGTTGACGGCGAGCAGCGGCGACATGCTTCCTTTTCGACAGAGCTTAGAGAGGCGCCTGTTCCGCACTTTGAAAGTTCTATCGCATCGTCGTCGACTTGTATACCCCATCCATCTCCACCGTCACTGCGCCGGCTTACGGCTTTGACAAAACTTTCCCGGACTCGATTTAATTTGGAGGAGTGCTGGGCGACATTTACAGCAGCATGCCACCTCAATATTTCAACCCATCTTTTGCTTACCCTGATGGACCGATTTACCACTGCGGCAGAAGGATTATACCGACGGCGAGATGATCCTGCGGTATGGGGACACCGAATAACGGCCATCCTAACGGGCTTGGATCCGGAGACGATACCGCTTACGGAATGGCGACTTCGTTTGCTGGGACGGTCGGCCGCTCTGGAAGGCAATATCGAAGATGCCGTGTCGTTCGCGCACAGTGCAAACAAGGTGTCACTGGCTGACAAGGACCAGGGCAACATGATTCGAGTTTATGAGCAAATCATGCTATCCATCTTGAGATATCGAGATAAGATGGCTGTCCTCCATTTCATAGCTGCGGAATGGCCGTCGATTGGATGTTTTCTCACGGAACGGTCGAAGGAGGGACCATCAGGTCCAAGCCCAGTGGGGAAGCTCTTGCGGAGGAATGCTTTTACGACCGTTGTTGAGATCGAAGATCCCGTGTCTGTTCTTGCGCAGAATACTCAATGGAGCAGGGAAGAACGGGGGTCGATAGGAAATTTCTCGATCGAGGTTCTGTGCTTTTTCCATATCCCGGCCGACGCCCTGGAGGTCTATCATGAAATGCAGAGACAACACCTTTATACTCCCACCGGTCTTCAACTAACTCTGGTCCGCGCTCTCACGTCTGCTGCACTATTCGGGCCCGCTGAAGCACTCTACATATCTGTGCCATCGCACGAATCCCCGAAATATCATCTATCTACTGGTCTTCATCTGTATTCTCACCGGGGGAACATCGAGGAGGCCGAGGCTTGCTATGGACAGCTTAAAGACAAGGGCTGGGTCACCCCTAATGACGTTACGATGCTCATTCATGTCTACACACGTCAAACCAAGGCCCATCATAAGAAGCACGGACACACATTGTTCAATCAGCATTTCCCCAAGGGACCGGATGGGAAGCGCCTGAATTCCCCTCGTTCTGCTGACTACATCGCTATTATTCATGCCCACAAGACAGAGGGCGACGTCGAAGGAGTCTCATATTGGTTAGAAGACATGTCAAAATCGGGGTTAACCCCTGATGTCTACCTTTACACATCGATCCTTGATACCCTTGCTGCCGTAAATGACTTGACGGGAATTCAAGTCGTTCTGGATCACATGCGCAGGATAGGAGTACAACCGAACGCTGGGGCCTATACTGTGTTAATCACTTTGCTCGCTCATCGCAAGGATGTCATGACTGCAGAAACCGTCTTTCAGCAGGCTTTGGAAGAGGGTGTCGTTCCAGATCGGATCATGTTGACTTCGATGATGAACGCACATGTCGAAGCGGGATCCTGGAAAGGTGTTATCCGGATATTCGATTATATTCGTGCCTATCCTTTACGCCGTCAAATCACCCTCACTATTGAGGTTTACAACACGCTGCTGAAAGCCTACGTGCTTAGCGGCAGCCCATTCTGGGTCGTCTCAAAACTCGTGCGAAGGCTTGAGAAGGCTGGAATCAAACCAGACAACCGCACTTACTCTCTCCTGCTTCAATCAGCATGCGACGCTGGCAGAATGGATATCGCTTCTGATCTGTTTTGGCAGATGGATGAGATTGCTGAAAAGCAAAAGGAGCGAGGGCTGAGCGTGACCGTTCATGCTCTTACCATCCTCATGGCCGGGTACTTGCGGCAGGGTGACAAGATAAAGGCAAAGAGTGTGCGTGATGAGATGGCGGCTCGGGGTATTCAGCCCAGCGCGATCAGTTTTGGTGCTATCCTAAAGGCTTATGGGAAAGAGGGAACACAGTCTAGTTTGGCGGTCGCTGAGAATTTTATCGGGGGCCTAGTCGAGGCGCCTCGCGAGGAACAAGTTTGGAATACGCCTTCCCATGGGCGTCAGGCGGCCATCGATCATATTTATGGTCCGCTGCTCGTTGCGTACTCTAGGCAGGCAAACACGGAAGCAGTGGAGCGGGTGTTTCGGGAGATGGTCAATGCCGGGGGTTCACCGTCCCTTGGGACTTTGGCAACTGTCCTGGACGCATATCGACGCAAGTTGGATATCGATGCAGTTCTGGAGATTTGGCCGCAAATTCTGCGACTGGGACTTGCACAACGGGATTCCCTCCCTGAGCGCATGAAGGGACGTCCTGGCCGCGCCAATTTCAGAGGTTTCGTTCTTTCTGCGCCGTTTTCGATCTATGTCGATGCACTGTCTGCGGCTGGACTCCATTCTAAACTGGCAGCGACATGGCATGAACTTGTCCGTGAGGGCTTTTCTTTTGATGCACACAACTGGAATCATCTTGCTGTGGCCCTTGTCCGTGCAGGAGAGGTAGAACGAGCGTTTGAAATTGTTGAGAAAGTCCTACTAGACACGGAACGGAGGGCTCAGAACGTCTTTCTCTCGCGAAACACTAAACCATCTTCACCACTCTTGTTCAAATCCTCAGCAAGTTTAACTACGGAAACTCCCTTGGACCCTGTTGAGCGGGACGCGGGCCGCAGAAGTCTTATGATCGAGAAAGCTACCAAGCAGATGGCATTTATCAACCTCGATGGTGCAGCAAGTGAATACAAACACGACTTTGCACACCCTCTTCATATCCTCCATCAAATTTCACCTTCATGGGGGAAATGGCGACCTCACAAAGCGGTGCTCACGGTCCTCCTAATGGTGATTACTCGACTCGAGTCGGGACATATAGTCCACCCGATCCGAGCATACAACGAGGGAGGAGAGACTACGATCGAGAACGACGCGCATCAAGCCCGACGCGTGCTTGAAAACATTCATCAGAACTATCCCGATGCAACCAAAGCTGTCTTCAAGCATGAAGCTTTTGAAAGGCATCGATTAGGGGTGGATTATGACAGCACATACAACTTGAAGTAGGTGTGGTGTGCAGCACCCACTGTCGCTCCCGAGGGCGACCTCTATTGAGTGATCTGTCGAAGGCACGCTCATATGAACAGCGTCACGCCCCGTCGGAGTCATCAGTACTACAGGCGTCCTGCCGACGACGTTTGCTTGACCCGAGTCGGTTGCGCTAAAGAGGACATCAACAGCACGGTTTGGGAAATGGTGGCGCATGAGATCCTACCAGGGGAATCTTCTGCCCTTGATTTCCGAGAGCGACTGAAAGAGCAGTTGTGTCTGATGAGGCGAAGTCTGCATCGAGTACAACTAGCACTTTGTACTTTTACACGTACCTGGCACGCCAGGAAATCGCTTTGCGGAGAACACTTCAAAGGGTTCGGTGAAAGTCTGAGCGAGTATAGGTGAGAAGTCGTTGTGAACGCGAGTAGCTCCTGCTTCAGGTGCCGGTGGTCTGCAAATATGATGTTGAATGCAATTGCATGAGGCACACTTTTACTTACGCTCCGACGTTGAATAGTCGCAGCCTTATACGAAAAATCCCTGGAAATTAACATTTCCATTTTCTTTCCTGTTGTATTTGGTGGAAAGCGAATACCTTCTGTCCGAATTGAGAGGTCTTGGAATAGGAAAAAAATGCCGGGCTTCTTGTGCTCGTCTGCCAAACGACATGCGTTGGCTGCAAGGGGACCAATGAGTGTCCGAGTGTATGGATCCCGAGACGCGATAGTAGCTGTTATTTGTTGGGTCACCGGCGCGGGGGGTGGGTCACTCGATGAGGAACGATAAGGTGAATCATATGATGGCGTAAGAAAAGGACCGTCTAAAGCTGGGTCTCGAAGGGCAGGATCAATGTGAGAATTCGAACTGTTGTTGACAGGTTGGCGATATATTGCGCCTGGAGCCCATGCTCGATATTCTGTTTCTGAGTCAGCTTGGGACCATGGGTCTGTTCCGTTGCTCGACGTTCTAGTCATAGAATGGATCGAGGGAAGACTGGGAGGAGGAAAAGGTGAGCTGCGGTCATGTTGACGATCTTGTGTTTTCGACTGTGCAGAAGATGATTTTTGTGGATTATGACTCGATAGCGGGGGAGCAGTTTGGGGCGAAGGTGGATGAGGTGCTGAGTTACTCTGTCCTCCTCTTTTCGATTGAACCGGCGGTAGGGAGGATCGTTCAGAGGATGGGTGGAGGACAAAATTCATGTCCTGCTTTCCATCCGCAGACCATAAATCAGCGGTGACTAGGAAGAAGGAATAATCCACCTCGCTGGGTGGGTCCACAATAAGATGCTGATAACGAAGATGAGGGGCGTAAGAAAACTCACTCGATATCTACGACGCTGTCGTCAGGACGGCGTATGACCATTTGCGCGACAGGGGCTGGTGCTAAAGGCCTTCGATCCTGAAAAGTGTATTTCTCGGTGAGTTGCGGCACGAATCGACGTTAGGCGCACTTTATCCCCGAACCCGCACATTCGGGCACGTACTGGGTGCTGGATGACCTCGAGGGAATAGTATCTAGCAATGGCATAGCGTCAGTTGTGAAGAGCAGTTCAGAGGAATGGGCAGAGACGGACCTCTGTGCATGCCATTGCCCCCAGTAGAGTTCAGAGCGTTCTGGGTGGCCTGGGCGTTGGCCGGGATCTATCTGTTGTATCATTGGAGACGTGGTGGCAGACAATGGCTTGTGACGCTCCGCATCGCATCACTTGATCCCATCTCTCATGGCCGACCAAGTCGCTGCCAAGAAGATTCTTCAAGAACTCTCAAAACGCGAGGATTTGGGAAATAAGATATGCAATGACTGCTCCAATCTCAATCCCCAATGGGCTTCACTTAGGTACACCTCGCGGCCTGACCACAACCCACCTCTTGACGTCTACCACAAGCTTTGCCATTTTCCTATGTCTCCAATGCGCTGGCACGCATCGAGGCTTTGGCGTGCACATCAGGTCAGTGGCAAGTACTCCACCAATTTCTTGCTTCACATCCCCTTGGAAAACAGTTTTGTGAGGTCCATTTCGATGGATACATGGCAAGATGACCAGATCGCAAGGATGCAGGTGACGAGCGCAGAGCCGACTTCTTCGTCATACGCATTGACAGATTTCCCACTAGCTAGGCGGCAACGCTCCATTTAAAGAATTCATGAGGTCTTATCCTGCAGATCAAGGCGGATACAACGAGACTCTCAGTCCCTACGATACATATCACTGCTGGGCCGCCACACAATACCGGGAAAAGGTATGTGGGCGTCTTTGAATATCACTCTACTCTGAGCCTTATGTTCCACTCGTGAGCTTGATGCAACTATGGCCCAAAAGGATTGGTCACCATCGCCACCTCCGCCTACCGCAACGTCACAAAGTCGGTCCTCTTCACCTGTCCCCTCCACTGCCCAGGCCCTTCGCAAATCTCGGGCATCTACCCGTGGAAGCACTTTACGCAGTGATTCACCCTCCCCATTCCGAGGCTCCCCACGTCCCTCCTCCAATCTATCATCCGATCAGAAGACAGCGAACCAGTCATATTTTGAGAGTCTGGGCAAAGCCAATGAGACTCGCCCTGATCATCTACCTCCATCTCAGGGTGGCCGCTACACAGGCTTTGGCAACACGCCCACGCCAGCTTCGAATAATACGGCGTACAAATTGTCATCTTCGGCAGCGCCTACATTGAACGATCTTCAGGAAAACCCCCTAGGCGCAATTAGCAAAGGTTGGTCTTTGTTCTCCGCTGCGGTCGTTGGCGCTTCAAAGGTTGTATCCGAAAATGTGATACAACCTGGAGTCGAGAAGATCACCGATCCCAACTTCCAAACGAGCGTGAAAGGATATGTGTCGGAGGCCCAGAAACGGGCTATGGTGGCTGGGGAAACTGCCAATCAATGGTCAAAACAACAGCTGGGGTTGGATGTTGCAGAGAGTGTGAGCGGCGTGGTAGGAACTGTCAAGGACAGGATTGGCGGCCCGAGCAGGGCTGGATATGGAGCACTACCCACAGAACACGATGGCGAGACTTCAGCCCTTTATCACGATGTTGACGACGACGATTTCTTTGGGGAGTATAGTCATGGATCTCAGCAGTCGGGGGCTTCTCCACATCAGCCGTCGTCGACCCAGGTCGACAAGGCTCCGGCTGCGGCGAAGAAAAACGATTGGGACGACGAGTGGAAAGATTTCTAGCTTTCCAAATAGATTACTTACTCGCTAGAGTCGCTACATACTTATATCCTCAATACATACTACCCCGGATCACTTCATACTTGGCTCCGGCCGATCGTGATTCCTTCCACGACAGACTAATTTCCGTCTACCTCATGCGTCCAATCGTCCAAAAAGCAATTCGAATAGCCCTATCGTCGCCGACAAGGTCCTACCATGCATCCGTCCTCCCCTCGCTAATCTCGACGTCGTCCCCAGAATTTCACGCGAAAGCGAAAGCCATGGACAACTTGGTTGCAGACGTGGAAAGGAAGATGGCCCAGGCACGGGCAGGTGGTAGCGCGAAAGCAGCAGAGCGAATGAGGAGCAAAGGCAAGAAGCTTCCTCGAGAAAGGTTGGGAAGAGCCATGAGGTTGTCATTTGCCTCTTGCCTTCCACTTACAGCGCTTCCTCCAGGTTAGCTCTACTCCTGGACCCACACACGCCTTTTCTTGAGCTGTCCCCCTTGGCTGCTCATGAGGTTTACGCGGAAGATATCCCGGGAGCAGGTATCATAACCGGGATTGGACGCATTGCTGGCCGAGAGTGCGTCGTGGTTGTAAACGACGCAACTGTGAAGGGCGGATCCTACTACCCGATGACTGTACGTTTTTCTTACCGAGTCTATTCATTTTGGGTGATTAAACACGTCTCAAAGGTCAAGAAGCACGTTCGAGCACAAGAAGTTGCTCGGGAACATGGGCTTCCATGTGTATATGTCGGTATGAGCATCGGTCCTTTCCCCCACCCAGCATGCTAGACAATATTTAGTGGAATCGGGAGGTGCTGCGCTACCTCATCAGGCCAACGTCTTCCCTGACAAGGAACATTTTGGCCGGATATTTTACAATATGGTTCGCACTCTCCCCCGATTCCTGTTAGGATATCTAACCTAAGCATAACCCTAGGCGCAAATGTCTGCCCTAGGAATACCACAGATCGCCGTCGTGCATGGCATATCAGTCGCTGGTCTTGTCCCGCCGTTCATAGTCTTCGGCTGTACACTCACCTTTTCTCTCTTCAAGGTGGAGCATATGTTCCAGCAATGGCTGACGAAAATGTGATCGTGCAGAACCAAGGTCATATATTTCTGGCCGGTCCACCGCTCGTCAAGGCAGCGACTGGTGAAGAGGTAGACGAGGAAACTCTAGGAGGTGGTCTGATGCATTCTACCGAGAGCGGTGTGACGGATCATCTCGCTCGAGATGACGAGCATGCTATTGCAATAACAAGAGAAATAGTTGGCGATTTTGGAAATGCGGGCACTCAATCTGTGCCAGTAAGCCCATTCCTGGCTCTCGAACAGACGAAGAGCTCACCGCATACGTGAAACAGCCTCCACAAAAACCTGAGGAGCCTTTATATCTCGCGTCTGAACTGCATGGCATCGTCGGCACTGATGTTCGTCAACCGTTTGATATGCGTGATGTCATCGCTCGCATTGTCGACGGTAGCCGGTTCAGAGAGTTCAAGAAAGAATATGGGACTACCATGATTACAGTTTGTGATTTTGCTCTGCGTCTCCATCTCGCCTAATCGTTGTAGGGATTCGCACATGTGCATGGATATCCTGTTGGAATTGTCGCAAACAACGGGATTCTTTTCTCCCCATCTGCTTTGAAGGCTTCCCATTTTATTGAGCTCTGCTCGCAGCGCCAAATACCGCTCCTATTCCTCGTCAATGTTACTGGTGCGCCGTTTAACTGCTGTTCTTGGCAAGCTCTAATGACTGTCAGGCTATATGGTGGGTTCTAAGGCTGAGAAAGGAGGCATTGCGAAGGATGGTAAGCCTGATAAACCTGTGCCTTATCTCACTTCTCTAATTCCTTGGAAGGCGCGAAGATGGTTCGCGCTGTTGCTTGCGCTGGCGTTCCGAAGCTCACGGTTATCGTGGGTGGAAGTTTTGGCGCTGGGAACTATGGTCAGTTTCTCTCCGTATTTGTCGACTCAATTCGACTCACATTGTGACAGGAATGGCTGGGCGTGCTGTAAGCAGCGTGGTTTTTCTCCAGTTTCTCCGATAAACAAAGACCTTCAGTATTCACCGAGATTCCTGTGGATGTGGCCGGTACGTGGACCTTGGTTGCACGGCATGTTGTCCTTTAATCTTAATTTCTATTAACAGAATGCTAAAGTTTCAGTTATGGGGTCTGGTCAGCTCTCGCAAGTGATGACCACAGTCTCGAAGTGAGAAACGCCGCACGTCTTTCCTACCGTCATGCACTCATCAAGCCTGACAGAGACCCGACCCAACACGGCTCGCTCAAGTCTGAAATCGAAAAGCAGTCAACGGCGTTATATTCCACAGCTAGACTGTGGGACGATGGCATAATCAAGCCTACAGACACGAGGGATGTTGTTGGGCTAGGGTTGGCTCTTGCCGCCAGGGAGCGACGAGGAGGACAAACTGTCGCAGGATCCACGACGTGGGATGGAGATGGAAAGGGATATGGTGTTTTCAGGATGTAGAGTCAGTGTAGTACTAGTAGTGTACAATAACTTTTGACTCGTGACGTCAACGTGTTGATCTCATGCCTCTCGAAAAGCTCGACGCGCCAACACGCGTCAAGCTTCGGTCGACACAGATTCTAACATCCTTTCCGCAAATAATATCAGAGCTTGTGCAGAACTCACTCGATGCCAGCGCTACCAATGTCGAGATTGGCGTGGATTGCAATGAATGGATGTGCTGGGTTAAAGACAACGGATCTGGCATAAGCAAAGACGGGCTGCTGCTCCTTGGTCGAGGCTCGGAAGACGGAAGATATGGTATGGTCAACTGATCGAAAATTGTGTCCATACCGAGTATTCCGCACGGCGCAGGCACCTCCAAATCACACGACATCAACATATCGAATTCCCTCTCCACCTTTGGGTTTCGCGGAGAAGGTGAGCATTCGTAGTCCCCTCCTCCTCATGTGCCAGCGATGAAGAAGTCGCCGTTCCAGCATTAGCATCTGCCGCTGACCTGTCATGTTTGGAAATTTCGTCGCGCATAGTTCGATCGCGGGAGACATGGTCCATTATTCTCAAGGTCTTGCTTGCTTTATTTTGAAGCCACCAATAACCCCTCACGCTTCATCCAGGGTGCAAAGAACCTTTACACAGGCCCTGCTGTGCGCTGGCGCCAAGAATCATCAGGCACGGTCGTCTGCATTCGCGACGCGTTCTACAACGTATATTCGACCTACCTAGCATTATGCTGTACCGAGAACTGACCACAGTCTATGATAGCTTCCTGTTCGCCGTCTCTCTCACCCATCTCCGTCGCGGTCATTGGAATTGATTCGCCAAGAGCTTGAATCGTATGCCTTGCTCTTCCCCAACGTTTCTTTCAGCCTGGAGAACCTTCACAATGGAGCTGGTTCCTCAAAAGGACGCGTGTTCAGAATTCCAAAAGTCTGTGCAATCATTATATATGCAAATCGTCTGACCTCCAAGGGTGTAATCAGTCCTTGTCCAGTTTAACGGCCTTTCGCAATATTTATGGCAAAGCCCTGGCGGAGGTGTGTGCCTCTCTGGTTCTGTACAAGCATTTGACCTATTGATAAACGTCCAGCATGTTGAAGAAATAGAGCACTTCTCGGAAGGCCTGAAGCTCTCTGGATTCATCAGCCTCGACGGTTCTCCATCCAAGGTCATTTCGCTTTTTTGAAGACTCGTCCAGTTCCCTGAATTACCTACTCTGCCTGGAAGGCCTACCAATTTTTATGCGAGTTTGAGATATCTTCATAATAGGATCGCAGGTTGATCATGAATTCTACAGATGTTAATCGCCATCCGATGGCTCGATGTGATCTCCACCATGTCATCGACTCAGTGTTCGCTTCCAGCTCATTCTCGAAAAATGTACGTGTATCATACGATTTCTCCCTTCTCCGCTTATTCGATGGGGCCATGATAGGCCCTTGAAGAATCGGGAGAAATGAGCTTGCCCCGCTCAAGTACGTTCGTACTATTTGAAATAGAAATGCTGACTTTCGTAGCTATCAGAAGATCGCCCCGCAAAATCGAGAAGAAACCGGTATACGTCTTAAACCTTGCGGTCCCCCCGGCAAATGTAGATAAGTACCTAGAACCTGCAAAAAGTCACGTTCAGTTCCAGGTGAACATCTCTTTTGGTCAGGAGCTTCGGACACTTTGACCCGACGACTTACAGAATAAACATGCCGTTGAAAAGTTCTTGTCAACATGTGTTGAATCCTTTGTGGTTCGCAATGGATTCAAGAACAAGAAACCTGCAAACCCGCCTTGTCTAGGCGAAGATAAAGCCGCACCATTCTCGCAGAAGCGGAGAAAGATGGCCCATGAGGATTATTCGGATTACCAAGAGCATGTGCAAATCCTCAGACCGCATCCTACCAGATCAACATCACAGCCGATAGCCTTACCGGTTTGTCCTTAAGTCTCTCGTCCCGCGTCTGACTTATTGGACAACAGTGCGAGGATAAAAACTCTGGGGATATGACTTGGACTGACTGCAATACTGGCCAAACATTCATTGTCGATTCCAGGACGGGTAATTCTCGACCTCGGCCAAAAGCGCCACCGTGGGATAGGGGAAACGACCCAAGGCATGATGGGGACCGACGTACACTCTCTCATAGGACAAATGAGGATGCAAAGGGAGACAAAGAAAATCTTCCTGGATGGCTCCAAGATGCCTTGAAGGTGCGTTGTATATTGTCCACAGGCCTTCCAATCCGAAACTTTAATGCCAAGGAAAATCAAGTTTATGAGCCTACTGAGACAGTAGTTCCGTCTTTAAAGAATCCTTCGAATCCATCCACCTTCAACGCCTCACTTTCAACACGCGTCTTCGAAGCTTCCGGACAAAATCCCTTGACTCCCCCTCATGGGTGTTCCGCAGATTCCAGTGTTACTTCCCGCTTTCACAAGGACGCCCTACGGAGAGCACGGGTGGTTAATCAAGTTGACAGGAAATTCATTGCGTGTTTGTTTGAAACCTGTCGCACCACTGATGATGGTGGTCGAGAAGACAGCCCCCAGGGAGGTGACCTCGACGGTACTCTTGTTTTGATTGATCAACATGCTGCCGACGAGCGCATCCGTGTCGAACGTTTCCTCAAAGAAATCTGCATGGGATTCTTGAACTTTCACGACGACGCTGGTAATCCTTCTCAAGAGGGGGTATCGTTGAGGAAGTTGTCCCCGCCTTCCCTTGTTCTGCTAACTGTGCGCGAGGCTCAGAGATTGGCAGAGTCTGTCGAGATTCAAGAGGCCTTTAATCACTGGGGGTTCTTCTTTGAAATGCCTTCACTTGAGGATTCCGATTTGCATGGCGATGACAACGGGGGGTATGCCCAAGTCACGGTACAGAGCATTCCAGATATTGTAGCTGACAAGGTGCGGAGACTCTACCGCTTTGGCCATTTTCAACACCTTAGGTGTTCAACCTAGCTTTTGCTTGGAGATGAACTGCGGGATCTAATCAAAGGCTTCCTGGGTCAGTTGGAGACAGAAATGCCACCGACCTCCAGGATAAGGTCGCACGAGAAACCTGATGGTACATTCGCTTGGCTGAAGGCCCTTCGTTGGTGTCCTCAGGAATTATTGGCATTGATCAACTCGAAAGCATGCAGAGGTACGTCGCTCTCCATCCCCATTGCAAGGGTTCAAACTCGTTAGTAAACAGGTGCTATCATGTTCAATGACGTCCTGAGCATCACTCAGTGCGAAAAGCTTGTCCAAGCGTTATCGGAAACGGCTTTTCCGTTCCAGTGTGCTCATGGACGGTATGTGCCTTTTTCTTTTCGGTCTCGATACCCTTCGAAACCTTTTCCTTCAGTCCCTCGCTGGTTCCGCTTACGAGTATCGGAGCCGTTCAGGGAAAGCGACAACGGAGTCCGATCGCCTGGGACACCATGAGGTAATTGATTTTGGAGACAAGGGTCTGGGTGTCGATTTTTCCATACATTCTAGCTGCAAAGGAAAGATATCCTAATGAATACAATTTTGCGAATGAATCTTGTCCGAACCGGATTATACCGGATGGTGTACATAATCAATGATGTCATGTCCCTTTGACGGCACGCGACTCCGCATAGCCTCCCCTATAAAAGCCCCTTCCCTTCTTCCTTGATATCAAAGCCCCTCCTTCACCATCCTCTTTATCATGACCAAGCAGCTCTCCAAAGTCGTCTACAAACCTGATGTCAACTCCACCGCCGATTACACAGTCATCGTGAATCCTGAAGAGGTTGGTCGGTCCTCCTTTCTTGTATTGATCGATATCCTCAATCGCCATCATTTCCTAGTACAAGAAATGGAAAGCAGGAGGTGAGACTGGGGGTTTTTGATCTTGCTCGAGCATGAATCCTGATTCTGTCACCCAGACACGTAAATAGTCGCCCTGTATGCGCGCGATTATATGACTGATCGTGCATTCCTCAGCACTATCCCGCTTACAGAAGTAGTCGACTGTAAGTCTATCTTTGAGCCGAGATTCCCAGCTGACTTCAGTGGCCACCAGCCTTCACCGTGTTCCACTCTACCCAAGGCCATCAAGGTTTCTTGGGGCAACCATCTAAACAGGAACTTGAAACCGACTTCGGAACCTCGAAAGACGTGGATGTTGTTACAATTATCTTGCAGAAAGGCAAGAACCAGGCTAGCGAAGGCATCGGATCTTCGAGTCAGTCGATCACTAACATCGCGAGGGGCAACCGCGGGTCGGTGGATTTGAGGAGCAAGCCTTAGGAGTTGTTTTTTTTGGGAACCCTGAAGCTGGGACAAATGAACAATCATTGTGAATGTAGCAATAAACCTGTAATCCCAAACCTTAACATTCTTCTTTTCGGATCTGACGTTTACCTGGCGTACTGATTCCGATAAGATGATGCGTTCCCGTTGTCTCTTTACTCTACTTAGTGTAGACCTAAAATCTAGTATGTTTGCGGTATAAATTCATACAAAATCAATACGGCCGGAACAAGCTGGTCTAGTGACCCGCCGTCTCTGCCCACTCCTTGCTACCCATCTGGACTAATCTTGAACATGCTCTCGCAAAGGCAAAAATCTCCTCATCGCCTGTGAACATCGAGCTTGTCCCAACAGCATCATGCGATAGACCCTGTGAAGCATGCGTCAGCCATCCAGGGTATGGCATGAAGGCATCGCACCAGGTCATCCATTACGCTACGCATGTGGTCTGTTACAGACTTTGAACTAGAAGTGGACGAACGTTCATCCGAGAATACTTGAAATATAGGGACTTCCGACGTCACGAAGAGCTTGGTCTGGAAGGAAAAGGATGAGCCAGTACACTTGATGAAGGAAATTCCGACGCACTTTGCTCTCATAGCATGCTAGGAAATCGGTTTTAGCCCGCTATTCCCGGATGTGGCGAACGCACGAACCATCAATGAAAGTTATAAACCTTCGAGCCTGGGGAGCGACGTGAGCTGTTGGTATGAGGAGATTCAACAGGATAATCACCAGATCCTTGTAGCTGAGATCCATCTTGGGTACATCTAATAGAAAAACCGTCTCGAAATTCTTCGTCACCTCTAGATAGTCAGCCGCACTTAACGGCTGCCCGCATAGTTCGTGGAAAGTAAATTTAGCAACTTTGGTAGTACTCTCAGGCACCAGAATAGTCCGGCCCCAAGTATGGAGGACACGATTTCGAATAGGGGCATCGGAAGGATCCGCTGACGTCAGTGAAGTGAACACCTTGTTGATTTCATTGGTGTTTTCAGGGCTTAAAGGGTCATAGTAAACACGGGACAATGCTCGTGGAATCCGTCGATAGTCTGGGTAAAAGATGATGTCAATATGGAAAGCAACCTTAAGGACAGAAGGTGCAAGCTCGCCAGTTCCAGAGTCCAAGTCGGTGACATCGAATTGGGATTTCAGGAGTTCGATGGCAGGAATGAAACTGGAACGTTGGATACCGTTCTTGTAAAGGCCATCGGGGTGTCGACTAGAAGAAATATGAGTGGCTCTCCAGGGATGACACAAATGGAGGTTATTCACTTGGATGTCATGACGCACACCACGCCAAAGTTCATCAAGTTTTCAAGAAGCCGCCGAAGTATCATTGCATCCGCGATGTCGGTCACCTGGAACTCGTCAAAACAGAGAACAGACGCCTCGTTTGCCAAATCTCTTGCGACGGGTAATATGGGGTCGCCGCCCTTGAACCCCATATCAACGTTGGCAGCGTGCACACGTTTGTGCACGTCGATCATGAAAGCGTGGAAGTGCACTCGCCGTTTCCGCGTGATGGACTGGGGAAGTGTCTTGTAGAAGAGGTCCATTAACATGGTCTTTCCGGTCCCAACATCACCGTACAGATATAAACCTTTTGGGGCCGTTTCTGGCGGAGCGGTCGGCAACTGGACTTCGCGGGTGAATAAGCGGGAGAACTGCGGCAAGAACGTGTTGTATCACTGAAATGGATTTAGCCAGATTCATGGCACGCACTAGGGGATGAGATGTCTTTACATCGGGGACCTTGGGAGGATTATAGTCTACAAGCTTGTCATGCAGGTCTTGAAGCTTCTGTATTATACGAGTCTGGTGTGCATCGCCTCGGAGAATTCCCGCCTCTACGAGTTTGTGGTATTCCGATAGCGGGGTCACTAGCTCTAAAGAGGGATGGATTAGGAGCTGTACAAACGGATGGATGGTCGTGAATTCTGACCCGGATGCTGATAGTTGGGGTACTGATTTGAGGGTTTAGAACTACTAGTAGGGGTATTATATATTGGGTGTCTTGTATGTCCCTGAGAATGAGCATCGGTGATGAGGGACGAATTGAACCTCCCGGGAGATCGTTTGATGTGAGGGGGACGGATGGGCGAAGGACGCGGTCGATAGCAAGCAGCTACAAGCGACCGACGGGACGGTAATGGCTTCATGTGAAGCCGTCTCCGGATGCCGACAGGATTGCTCCGATGGACAGTGACGATGAGACGTACATCCTGCTCCTCCTCGCCGACAGCAACCTCCCAACTGGCTCGTTCGTTGCCTCGTCAGGTTTCGAGTCCTACGTCAAGCATGGCTTCTCGTCCACCTCCGGTTCTACCACGACTATCTTTGCCCGCGATAGCCTGATGGCGTACGGACGCAGTGCCCTGCCATTCGTCTCTGATGCACATCGCGTTGTTTCCCAGTTTGCTGCTTCGATCGATGGACGCAGTAGCGCAGATGTGGAAGAGGCCCGAAGCATAGTTCAGGCATTGAAAGACCTCACCGCTCTCGATGCACTATACCATACGACGACTCTTAATCACGTCGCCAGACGCGCATCGAAATCGCAAGGAGTAGCCCTTCTTACACTCTATTCCAAGGGCTTTTCGCCACCTTCTTCCATCTCAGATGTCCATCCAGATCCGTCCTATAAAAGCATCTGTCTGAGCGACTTCCTTGACCGCTACAAACTCCTCGTCAGGAAAGAACAAGTTCACGGCCATCTCCCCATCTGCTGGGGTGCGCTGACTGGGGCTCTTGGTCTATCGCTAGGTTTGCAGAACTCAGCCCTATCTCCAAGACAAGGCCTGATATTGCGCTCGTAGAACGCTCACAATTTCTTCACCTTTTTCTACACGCCCGAAGTCTTGTCTCTGCTTGTGTCCGTCTCAATACCATTGGGCCGTATCACGCACAACAACTCTTAATGCACACCCTTCGGCCGTTGATCATGGTCGAAGCATCTCAATGTCGGGATCTCCGCACAGGTCTCCTTGAGAGCCCTGACACCGACTTCAACGAGATTGATTATGGTCCCGCAAACACGTGGCCTCTAGGAGAGATTCTCGTTGGGCGGCACGACTTGCAACATTCCAGGATTTTCAATAGTTAGATGCCCCATTGTTTAGGAGAGTATATCGCATATACCCAATCATCATTATGCGGCAGCAAGAGCTAGCCTGGATGCTACTTCTGCTTGCGACCTTACTAGATTCGCGAGGTATGACATCATGAGTGTATCCTGGAGGTTTGGGTCTCAGGGAACCTTGTGAGGCTCAGACACGAGTATCACTCACCTGGAGACTTGCATTGAAACCGCTCTTTTCGAGGTCACCGGTGCTAGCACCGAGAGTGTCCATGAGATACCGACCAATAGCTGGGTCTCCTTTCTTCTCGCCAGAAAGGACTGCCTGTACGTATGACAACACACGATCAAGCATACCGGAAACAGCTTGTATGGATTGCTCGAGAGTCTCGAGATCAGCAACAGGTTGACTTGACGTAGAGTCCAGTGCTGCTGCCGTATTCATCAGCAATTCGACTGGGGAAGATATAAGTCAGATATCAAATAAAGCACCCGAATACGTACTGCCGCTGCGTTCTGCATCATGGAATCGAAGCTCTACAGGAACTGGCACAAAAACGCAATTTTCAGGTTTTGGGAAAACGCCGACGGGGGAGCTCGGGGACGAAGTGAGTTTGACAATATTTTTTCGACTCTGGATAACACACCTGACATAGGCTTTGACGCCGGCTTGTTCACCCTCTACTACACCAGTGTTGACAGCAAGGTGAATAGCCTGGCGGGGTGCCGTCTCTTGGGAATAGAAATTTTGGATAAGCGCAGAATAGGTGTTGAGATTCGACCCTGTCGAATACCTGGAACACAGAGAGATTGGAATAAGGGTTGGATAACCAAAGTAGAGATCACGCGTACCATCCCACAATAACCTCCTTGGGACTGACTTTGTGATGAAGCTCGTACATCGTCCTGTGGTATTCCATGTCCACTGCCACTTGCTCGCTTGTCTCGCTATGGAGCACGGCGAACGAGGAGCGTATCTCGACCTCTGTTTCCGTCCGCGTACCTAGAAGTGTCCCAATGACGCGATCTTGTGCATCTGTACGACGGAGATAATGGTCGAGGATGGAGAAAATGGCGACAGGATGGACGGTCACGCTCGTTGGCACACGTCTGATGACAACATGAACATGATTTGGAGATGAAAAGAACAAGACATACGTTGCATTTGAAGTTGTAGACTTGCTTTGAATGTGGATCGCAGACGAGGACGGTCCCAACGCCATCGTCGAGTCCAAAATTGTGGGTTCGGCAACTGCCGCTACGCGCTGTCCACATCCCACCACCAACCTTACGATTCCAAAAAAAACACTATGCCTTCAGAAGAGAATAAGGTTGGTGTACCCCCAGATGTCGTGAATAGCGTGTTCAATTCCATTCTTCTGACAGGAAAGAATCGCCAAAGTCGTTGAGGTTGGACGTGTATGTTACCCAAAGTCCTGCCCCAACCACAAAACTGACTCTTTCCAACAGACCGTGCTACATTATGGCTGGATACCCTTCATCATCTACGTTGGGTTCACACGGAGTAATCCCCAACCTTCCCTGATAAAGTGCGCATCCCTACTCTTTTTCTCGCTGGCCACGGGCTGAACAGTCACGTCCCAGGTTGATTAGTCCACTGGCTTGAAGAGACATTACTCTTTTGTATAATCTACCTTAATGCACTAGAACCCCTCTCCGAAAAAGTACACCCTCTCGAGGATTCCCCTCTGATATCTATGAAACATTCGTAGGACCCTACGTCCCAGGAGAATGCACAGACCCTGAAGATCTTTTAGGTGAGTTGGCATTTTCCGGAAGGACATCATGATTCAATATGTCGTGGTGGTGCATGAACTTATTGCGCCCTGATTCACGAATTGCTGCTCGCTGTAACCGCCTCCATAAGGCTGGTTTATCGACAGTGTTGGAATGCGGACTAGACGAGGCCAGATATGAAACCTTCCCCTCATTCTTTGCTTTCTCTGCAATTACATGCACTAATGCCAGTTATAGCTTCTCATATTAAATACATTAAAAACGCAAGCAAGTTATTGTGAACCATCGAGCAGGACAAACAGCCGACCTCAAAGGTAAATTCTCCGCAAGTCAGTCGCTCCTGTGATGCGTTTGCAGATTGGACACAGTTTGGTGGAGCCAAGACAGCGAAGCCAGCACTCTCTGCAACATGTGTGCCAACATCCGGTCGAGATGGTCGGTTCGTTGTATGGATCGAGACATATCCGACAAAGCGAAGACGTGGAGGATGAGACACGTATTGCTTCCTGAATGCGAGGATTTTAGCTGAAGCCACAATGAGGGAGTGAGCGTCCTAATTACCAGCTGCTTCACTTTTGCTTCGAGAGCAGTGATAAGAGATGACTTGTCGCCTTTCCTTCGTGCGGCCAGGATTGCAAAGTCCATCCCGTCCGTATCTGCCACACTTATCACTTGCTCCATTTCGGTTCTGACAGGATCCAATCTGGCGTGAGAGATGTTTTGAACAACTTTTCCCTCGGCGACCAAGTCTCGGAGAGTCTTCTGTTCACGTTGCGCTTCGTCTTCAATATCACCTTCGATTTCCACTTCTACATCCTGGTTCACGGTTGGGCCTGGATGAGTGATGGGTAAAATGTCCCCCTCCGTGAACTGAGGCTCTCCGAATCCTTCTTCACCGTCCACATCCAATTCATCATCGACATCCTCATCTTGGGCGCTGCGCGTGTGGAATCCCGTTCCTACAACCAGTTGGGTGCATTGTGGAACCAGAGTAGGATAACGTACCTCGTACATCCCCCACATGACCCGCAGTGCCGTCACTGCCGTCCTCGCTCTCATATGCCCTTTCTTCTCGAAGAGCACGCTCCCTTTCTTCCTCTGACCTGCGCACCTCACCAGCTAGACAAGCATCTACATGCGCATCCACCACATCTTCGTCTCCCCTCACTGCTGACCGGCAGATGGGACACACAACTTCTACTCCTCCCCATTTTGTTCTCTTATCTCTCGCATTGGACTCTTCGTCTTCCCGAAACATTTCGCGAAACTTCGTGAGACGTTGTCTACGTTGTCGTTTAATGCTTTGGATCGTCTTTTCGGCCTGTCGCAGGGAATCCGTCGCATTGCTTCCTACTTTGAGGCTGCTCATAGATTTACGGGCTTTGATAGCAGAACGACGAGCGCGTGAGCTTGGCCCAGGCCTGTAGTGATGTCAGGTGTACATCTCTCACAAGTTAGAAGCCCCACATGTCATCAATGTCCTCGAAGATGTGTTGCGTGCATCCGATTTGGTTGATGATTAATTCCAGACGTCGAGATTCGACCGCAGCATGTGTTTTCAACAACCTTAGCGGAATGGGCTCGTCGCAGACCGGGCATCCCCTCGTCTCCGCTCGTCTTGCTAGTATGATTAAGCCTTTAAAGCGGATTGGATCAGAATAGATTGACGTACATCTCTTCGTCTTGGGTACATTTGTATCGTCTGGCACAGGCGACAGCGAAGACGAGCTATGCCGAGATTCCTCGGTCGCTCGTTTCTTCCCTCTAAACCGACTCCGACTCAGTGTTTGTCGTATACTGTTAAGGCAGACTGGCGACGCACTTCGACGGACCCACAGCCATTATTTCCGCCAGAAATTAAGCCGATACGTGCAGTTTATCAAACGATATTTTTGCTTGCTGTTGCAGTACCCTCGGACAGAGTTTCTGGGTGGATTGCGAGTCGTTAACCTGGATGAAGCCAGACATGAGATTGATTGGCCATGTGATCTGCGGACGCGTCGCGTCGCGTCGTTCCACTGCCAGTGCCAGATCCCTTGCTTTGAAGCGTTCATGCCGCTCTATATGCCAGTACTGGCTCCTCCAAAGTGGGATGGATAGCCCCATGATGCATGATGAGTTCCCCTTGCTAATATTGGTACTCAAATGATAGATTGAAGTTGGATTGAAGCGCTACGCTCTATATATCTTGCGTCATGCCAGCCTTCTCTGAGACGAATTGTCCTACGGTTAACGCATCCTTGTAGGAGCTCCTAAGGTGCCAATGTTCAATTTGGCACTAGCCAAAAAATTATTTTGGATGAATACAATGCATCTTGGAGAACAGCATTCGACTCCTTCAAGTTGAGAAGGAACAGCGATGCATTGGCGGACGTTGGGCCGAATAGTATGAGGATACAGGAAGAATCCCCATCTTATCGGCCATTCGTGGAGAAATCAGAAGCTTTTATAGGGACAAATGATTGACTTTAATCATCCAAGACAATTTCGATTCCTTCAGCACGAGCAGTCTCGATGGCGTCTTGCTCTTTTTCTTGCGCAAATGCTTTGACAGACTCCAGAATATCTCGCTGGCCTTCAGAAAACTTCACATCATGCCAGTGTAGCTTTGCTAGGCCTCACACACCTTCAACATAGTCGCGCCACATCAATGCAACTTCTGGGCGCATATCGTTACGATGGTTCTTCTCGTCGGGAAGACGATCGAGAAGTGTCTGCACCATTTCAATTAATGCACCTGCTGCATCAAGACAGTCTTCGTAGGTCGAGGGCGAATCCGGATTGTCTTGTATCGAAGCGAGAATTTCACTCCACAATCCGTCAATACCTCGTGCTGAGCGTCCCACCTCCCACCTTTTTCCATCGATACCCCCTACCTTCAAGACGATTGTGTCATCAACGTTGTTTGGCAACGAGAACCCATATCCGAGGATGAATTCCGAGTTCGGTTTAGGCCCATAGTTGTTGAGAAGTTCTTCGCCTTGGGAAGCTGGTGTATGAAGACGTAGGGAAATAGTCGCTGAATCTATCCCGGTGTTGGAGGTCTCTGGACAAGTGACAACCCAAGAGACGGGTTTCGCTCTAGCGTGATTTAAGGCGTCGATTCCAGGCAAAAGGACAGGTTTCGTCGTAGGCGACGATTGTAAAGATGGGTTTGGAGACAAAATAGAGGATGGAAAAGCGCGAGACGAGAGATAAGTCGCTGCTGTCAGATAAGATTCCCTGACTTGGTTAAGTGGTTCCTGCTCTGTAGAACAGGATGAGTTCATACATACCATGAAATCTTTGTACCCCATTCAGAATTTACTTCAGAAATCGTGTCTCTGCAAATCTTCCACTCTTCCCTCCATTCCCTTTCACGGTCCAACGTTGCGTGGTAAAGGTTCGTACCTTCAAACATCTTCAACTCTGACAGGGTGAAATGGAGGGATGTTCGCAGCTGCTGAGGTGATGGCAGGGTCTGTATATACGCATGGTGGGCGAATTTACTGGAAGGACCGTAAGCTATACACCAGGATCGTAAGAAAGGCTAGCAATCACCTCGAATCTTGGACGATCCAGTGAAAACATATGTATATAGAAATCCACTGTCGCTCCGACCATTTCTTTGAGGATATCATATTGTCCAGGGGTAGATATTGACGGAGAGCCCTTTGGGACGATTCGACAGTTATAGCAAGGTGGAAAGGGCATTTTACTATTGTGACATCGGCTGGTATATCCCTCTCCGCAAGGACAGATAATCCGGATGTAACTGTCCAGTGAAATGTCGATGACAGCCTAATTACCAGACAGTAAAGACCGATTGACCTCGGTTGAAAACAGCGCTGGCGTTGAATGCGCCTCCGTTACTTGTGAACCAGGTTTTGAACGATGTGGCAATGGTTGGCTCAATACCTGAGTCGGGTGACATTGCGATTCGACCGTGGACCAACTGAGAGTCTGACAGTGTTCAGTCAGTCATACACATCTTCGCATTATATACGATTCGACCGAACGCTAATTACTTATAAATATATCATGAAAATTCATACTCCTTGTACCCCTTCGCAGTATAAGCGTCTAAATAATCCATCGGCTATGGTATACTGTGAATCATGCACGTAATTCTTCAATGCGCAGAGGGGGTTTAATTTGCGAGTTCGAAGCCAGCAACATGAAGTAAGGTCGCAAGCTGATCGTATCGTGTAAGAAGAGTTTCGAAGGGTTGGAACGAGGGAACAACCGACCTGTACTTTAGCGATAGATTTGACCTGTTCAAAATCGTAACCAATTCGGTCGCTTAAATCGCCTACCGAAAGATTATGAACAGTTAAGTAGTAATGCGATAAATGTCTTACCAGAATTGTGGTACATTGGGTCGGCGACTGGAAGACGAGGTCAAGTATCCATGTTAAAAAGGGCGGAATAACATACTTCGGCCCGCACGCTCGAATACCTGGGTTGCGGGGAAACCTTGCTCATGGAAGGACTGAAAATTGACAGTGGGATAATGCTAAGGATGAATGTCAGGTACGACATACCTGATGGTCGCTGCAACATGCCTGAAGCGATCACTGAGTACGCAAACCAAATGGAAATGAAAAAGTGACTTACTGGGGTGAAGCCAACATGAAGTTCAGGACTATACAAGGCAGAAACATTAGCGACCAATTGAGTGGCGAGAGGAGAACCAATCCTGTTATCGGAGTTCAGGTCAGATAGTTGGGAGGAATGGAACATGAAGTACAGATCAGGGAGGCCTAGTTGGGGAGGTTCTCCTTCTACGTGGAATGCTAACATATCAGCCTGCACCATGAGGGTTATATTGGCATTGGCTGCTCGGAGTTCGCCTATGGGACGTGGCTAAACCAGCATGTTGAGTCTGATAACAGTCCTCAAGACTCACGAGCATAGGCTCTCGATCCGATTAGTCCCTGTTCTTCGCCTGCAAAGGCGACGAGCTCGACGTTGCTGTGAAATCTAATCTTGTGACGTTGTATCGTCCTAGCAAGGGACAAAATTGAAATCGTGCCAGAACCGTCGTCATCAGCTCCGGGAGCTCGTGTGCGTCCAAAGGAACCACGGCTGTCATAATGCGCACTGAATAATACTGTTTCAGTCGTATTCTCAACGGGGGCATACTGGCTGGTTCAGACAGTAAGATTGAGGCTATCCAAAAATCTGGGCAGGACACACCAGATAACATTCGGCGCAAAGCCGGCCTGGAATGGTTTCAAGGTGCAGGTCGCGCCGGTTTCTTCGATTTGGAATTTCAACCATGAAGCAGCGGTCAGAGCCCCGGAAGAGAACGAGTGCCTGGAAATGATTCCAGAATTCCCGTCTTCTCCGGTGAGAAAACGGATGTCACTCCGCATTTGCGGAACGGATATGCTGCCAACGATGGAAGCGATTGTGGAATCAAACTGAAGGTTAGCCAGAATTTCCTCGACACGTCTAGGGGTGGGTTGGGGTGCCGGGTAGAAAGGTATGGGCGATGTGGGGAGCAATGTAGACTTCCAGAATGGAGGCAGAAGGGTGTCAATAACCCGAGCGCTGTCGTGATCGACAGAAATAAGTACGGCGGACGGGGTGGGGTAAAGGATTTCATAGCTGGAGGAAGAATGAAGGGCGTGGGCGTCCATGACTACCTGCGCTTGACCGCCATCGTTCTGCAACTTGGTGAGGACTGCGTTGAGGTCGCGCTCAGCTGATGGGACACGAGATTTGAGTGTTTCCTCCACAGCCAATTCTTCAAGCCAGACCAGCTGGTGTATTTCTTGACCGGCTTGGACGATTGACGCGGACGGCACGACGGTATGTGAGGTCCATGAGTCGAAGCAGGCACCATCTGGTCGGAACAGACTGAGAATACTCTGGCCATCCTTGATGTTTCCGTAGAAGTAATTTGACAAGCAGGATTCGCTGCTGAGGAGTGCGGGGTCGAATGGGGTGACGAGGAGGAGGGCCAGCGACCACAAAGCTTTCGAACTCATCACTGGCCCTAGCAGAGGGAGGTACAGCCACCGCTGAGCGCGTCATCCACCACGATCCGTTATGGGTGCGTGTCCTCTTTCCAGCCAATTTCTAGCTCCTCAGTAGAAACAATCGTCTCCTAGAAACTTCAATTGCGAAACAGTTAATTGACAAGATTTATGAAAAGCGCAAGGCAGCAGCTCTCGATCTCGAAAAGTAGTTCATGCTCGTATGGCTGGCCACTCCTATGACGGCTGACTTATGTCCCTAGGCTGGTTCGAGAATGTCAGCAGCAAGGGGACCAGCGGCGAATCAGTCAGATTATTGACCAGCTGATAGATATGTTCAGCAGCAACAACTCTAACGCACTGCATATCCGCAACGGCGGCCTTATTGGTCTCGCAGGAACAGCTATTGCTCTTGGTGTGGATGTCGCGCCTTACATGGGCAAGTTTGTGGGACCTCTTCTGGACTGTTTCGTCGACCCAGAAAATAGAATCCGGTACTTTTCGGCCGAGTGCTTGTACAACATTGCCAAGGTGTCAAAGGGAGAAATCCTGGTCTATTTCAATGACATTTTCGATGCCCTCAGTAAAGTGTGTCACTTCTATTTTAACCAGCACCTTCCCTCACCTACCACACCCCAGCTTGCTGCGGATTCTGAATTATCGGTCAAGAACGGTGCTGAACTTCTCGATCGCCTTCTCAAAGACATTGTCGCCGAGTCTGCATCTGTCTATATACCTCTTTATGCAGAAACGGAAAAGGTTTGCGACGAACGCGACAACCCTGGTGGTGTATTGGTGCCATACCCCGACCCCAACGACAGTCATCCAGGAACAAGAAGAGCATTCTCTTTGGCACATTTCATCCCTCTTCTCCGAGAGCGTATCTACGTCGTCAGCCCTTTCACCCGCAGCTACCTCGTCTCATGGATCAATGTTCTTGATTCTGTACCCGAGTTGGAATTGGTAACGTACCTCCCCGAATTCCTTGACGGACTCTTGTGCGTCCCATTATACTTTCACTTCCAGATATCGACTCACTTCTTTCCAAGGAAATACTTATCGGATCCAACCGAAGACATCCGGGTAGCTACGGAAACAATACTCGCTGACTTTCTTCGCGAAATCCGGGACGTATGCATAGTAGGTCACCAATTGGATGTGCAAGCCAAGACCAGAACACCGACTGAATCTATAACACGTGTTCCTGTCGAGGAAAGGCCCATCGACCTCACAATAGATAACTCGGAGCACGCCGTGTTCATCGGCGACACCGACTCTCACTCGAATGATGGCAGCGATGCAATTAAAGATGACCTTGCCTCCTCGCATTTGGATGATCGAGATACCGGTGGTAAGTTGATTACCTTGTTTTCATGAGAGGAACCACAAACACACTGCTTATGTTCGTCACTCCAGTTTGGATACCTGGACAAGGTGTGAGGATTGATTATGCCGCCATCATCGAAATTCTTCTCCAGCAACTGGACGGTGAACGTCAGTGATCTTCTTTCTCCTGACTGTCTTGTGCATGTTGCTTACCTGAATAATAGATGATGAAATCCAACAGTCAACTGCACTAAGATGGCTAGCAGAATTTCTTACCTTTGCCCAGGATGTCATTGTACCATTTACGCCCCGCTGTGTTCCCGCGATCCTGCCAAATCTCGCTCATCATGTTTCAATGATCCAACACGCGGCCGTCCGAACGAACAAACTTCTTTTTACTGTTATTCAGAAGCTGCCTTCTCCCGCAGAGACTATGCCACGATCGATTCCCGAAAAGAACCCTGCAGCCAATGCCGCCAGATCACCTACCCCCTCCGTTCCGAATTCAAGGCAATCAACCTTCTCAACCTCGAGAGACTCACCCGAACTCCCGCTTGAAACTCCGGGAGCGGTGCTAGTGGTGCAACAAAGATCACGAACAACTACTGCCGTGGATGCGTCGATGACTCCGCGCCCTTCAGAGGTGGTGCCACCAAGCCAACCGAATCCTGAACTCAGCCGGCCTCATTCACCCGTTTCTCAAGTCAGCCAAGGTGGACAACACAATCACGGATTGGCCATCCTCCTACCAGAGGAGACAGACTTGTTTGACTACCAAGCCACAGTAAATGAACTTACAATTCAGTTTTTGAGTGAATTTGAAGAAACCCGGGTGGCCGCTTTGAAGTGGTTAATCATGTTGCACCAAAAGGCTCCGAAGAAAGTATGTAATTTGATAAAAAAGGACTGACATTAATTTTCATGTTGATGAATATGCAGATTCTAGCCATGGACGACGGAACATTTCCAGCACTACTAAAAACATTGTCTGACAGTTCAGAAGAGGTTGGATACTCCTTTCTCAATGTCAATTATATCTAGTACTGATTGAGTTCTCTAGGTCATAAAGCATGATTTGCAGCTGCTGGCACAGATATCTTCCAGTTCAGAGGAAAACTACTTCAAGGCCTTTATGATGAATCTCTTGGAGCTATTTAGCACAGACAGACGGCTACTCGAGACACGAGGAAGCTTGATTATTCGTCAACTCTGCCTAAATCTCAACACAGAGAAAATATATCGCGCATTTGCCGAGATTCTGGAGAAGGAAGATGTAAGTGGCCTTACTATCCAAATAACTGTCCTTCATGGAATGCTATTCCAGGACCTCGAATTTGCGAGTGTCATAGTGCAAAAACTCAACATCATCCTTATCACGTCTCCGGAACTTGCGGATTTTCGCAGACGCTTGAAGAATCTCGAGACACGCGTGTGTAGACTTCATGAACACATGGCTCTCATCTTACAAATCTTCATTTCATTCAGCAAGATGGCCAAGCTTTATTTACAACGTTATATCGTTCATGGTGCCATAATGCTGTCGCCGTCTTCTCTCTATGCTTGCTCGCCCAAGCTTATGAACATGCATCAAATCTCCTGTATATCTTGTAAGTGTGATGGGTACGATATCAGCAAAGATTGTTCTCTCACTCCGTTTTAGTGCAGATCTGGAAATTACTGTTCAAATGCTCGTTCAGATTGATAAATTGGTGCAGCTCATAGAGTCACCCGTTTTTACTTGTACGCTTCCCTACTCTCTGGCTGTTTCACGACTCATTCTTCGCTGCTAGATGTCCGTCTACAGCTGCTCGAACCCGAACGATATCCTCATCTGTTCAAGTGCCTCTATGGACTGTTGATGCTGTTACCTCAAAGCTCAGCCTTCGTATCGCTGAGAAATCGTTTGAATGCTGTGAACTCTGCCGGTTTTTTGCACATTGCCCCTAAGTCGTGAGTAGACAAATCCATACCAATGTCGTTTTCCAATGATTTCCAGATCTGTCGGGACCTTGGCGACGAGATCCAAGATCGGCAGGGACGAGATCAAGTGGCAGGAACTTTTACAACACTTCCGATTGATACAAGCAAAACACGAAAAGGCAAGAAGACAGGCACTGGGCACAGATAGCACGGCATACCCTGATTTTTCCGAGGCGGATAAGGCTATCGATCGACCTAGTGCAGCCGCCATTGGTCCAGGGGGAGAAAAATCAGGACGTCCGGTCACTGTTGGGCGAACCCCTATGCGGAGGAGGGTTACGGGAGAGATTCCTCTGAATCCAGCGATTGCGTCTGGTCGAAGTGGAGCCTTGTCGCCATTGAATCCCAGAGCGAGGGGTACTCCAGCGGTCCCAAACGGGCCTGTCAACGGCGGATTAACATCACAAACACAGAAACAGCGGAATACACTGGGTCGGAAATGAGGTTTGTCATGGTGAAGCCGTCACCGAGGCCTTGAGGACTAGGTGGTTGCTTGTTCACCACCGTTGATCATCTGTTCCCATTCATACTACTCTTGCTTGGCAAGCATCTACTTAATTCCCTGGGTCTTTTTAATCTTGAGCCTACCCGATTTCGAATGGACATTATTTGTATGATTGCTACATCTTGGGAAGGCACCCCATACCCCTTGATGCAACGAGACACAGATTCTGTCGTCTGGATCTAATCTTATAATTAATGACTTGAGCTTGACAATATACTTTTCTATCATACTTTTCTATCGGGCAATGGGCATCATAACATCGAAGACACCTGTCCCTATCTGATTCGGGCGTCCGAGGACGATGTTTCCTGACGGCGTCGTCAGATCGTCAAAGTCTCCTAACAATGTAGCTTCGGACAAGAACGCTGCAGTAGTTTCATATGATGCTTTCAGTAACGGCGAAGGGTTTGTCGAGATTCCTTTTCGATTAAAGGGCTTATAGCCACCGTCAAACGTCTGGCGAAGGAACTAGTCAGGAATATATAGAGTCGACGGTGCGTAATTCGTACCATATAGTCTGCTATCAGCTCAAGATGCCGTCGGTCCACTTGAATGTTGTATGCGCCAAAGACTCCGCCCATTTCTTTCAAGATAGCCGCGCGTGCCATCTCCACTCCATACGTCTTCAAGATCGCGTAGATATCGTTCGAGTAGATGTCATCATCTTCTAAAACACTTTCTCCCGATCCACCCGCAAAACCCCACATGCCTTTCAGGTTAGACCCGTTTGTGGTAAGCTTGAAGGACGTAAGTTGCGGTCCAAAATCTAGAAAAATAAGACTGCACCTTAATCTCAGGAGTTCCTGTGTTCTTGCTGTCATCCTTCACCTGGAAACACTCTGTGATACCCGGAATTTCGCGGATGACTGTGGCCCGACACGTCCTTTCGACAATGCCAACAAACAACAACTTGGGCATATCCATACGGAACTCGAAAAAACGTTGATAATTCAATTTTCAATATAGATTGCGTTGGCTGGCCTAACTCACCTCGAGTTTGAATTCGCAACAAGCTTCTGTGAAAGAGAATGACGTGGCATGATTTAAATTCCTCTGGAAGGTGTCCTTGACTTTGTGCACCTGAGTCTGGAAGGGATCTTTCGTGTCTTTCACAAGTCCTGTTCCTTCATCGGGTTCTGTTGCAAATTCTGCCTCGAGGGCCGCATCTCCAAACTCCTCAGCATCCTCATCGCCACTTTCATCACTTTCGTAGGTCGCTTGCTCTTTCTTCTGCCTAGCCCGTTTATTGTCGTCTGCGTCACCATCACCCACCTCACTACCCTCGTCTGCATCTCTTTTCTTTAGTGTAGCCTCTCCATCATCATCGTCATCGTCATCCTTGCCCTGCTCCTCACCGTTCCTTCTCGAACTAACTTTTCTACCCTTTCCCAGCTCTGCAATCTGGCTCCTCAGATCCGCATCCAATTTCTTCATTTCACTCTGCATCTCCTTCTTAAGCATTAGGGGAAAACGTGTTGCGAAGGCTGCAAGGATCTCGTGCGGCTCGACGTCGTATTCAGATTCGTACTCTTCTTTCGGGAAGAATCTGATATCCACAGTGAACTCCGTTCGCCGAGCGTGGCCCGTAACAACTATTCGTTCCGTTACCGTCACATTATCGACGACTTGGCTTAGCTTGACGCGACTGGCTCGTTTGCAGAACAGATCCATCTCCTGTGGCGAAATTCCTGGACGAACTTTCATTGTCATAGATGGTGTTTTTGGTTTCTGCGAGGCAGTCATCACGATCTCCCGAAGACGAGGAATCCCAAGTGTGACATTAGCAGCACCGTGGCCTATCAAGAGGTTGAATTTTATTTCAGTGAATTGTTGTAGATGCTCACCAGCAAAATGAAACGTATTCAATGTCATCTGAGTAGAGGGCTCGCCAACGCTACAAGACGGTTAGAAAAAGACTTCCTAAAAAGTAATGTATATCACTAACCCTTGCGACGCTAATAGCCCGACCGCTTCGCCTGGTTCAACCAGACTTCGGAGATATTTGATATTCATCAATAGACGGAAGTTAGAAGGAAGGATGGCCTGCTTTCGGCTTCGCAAGCGGCTCTCCTGCCCTGATGATTTGAGGAGCTTGTCTGGGTTAGTCTTGATATATTCGTCGACAGCAGCAGCAAACTGTTCAGATGTACTGCCAAGGTAGCGGCTTGGGCTATAAAGTGACAAGACCGGTTCATATTTGTCGCGTTTTGATCGAGCTCCCTTGTGTGGAGGAACAGGCGATTTCTTGAGAACCTTTTTTACGTAAGATAGAGCAGTGGTCTCGTCGATGGACCCGGTTACAACCGCCGGTTTTAAGAGATTAACCAGTGAAACCTCGTTTTGTGCAATAAAGCCAAATTGATAGAGGTGTTTCTGCTTCGTCACATCGAGTGCATCTCCACCATAACGGAATTGATAAATCGAGTTGTCGCTTCCACGAACAGTGTGATCGTAATGAACGCGAATGCCTTCAAGATGCTTGATCAAGCAGCGTTGCAGGTACCCAGATCGTGAAGTTTTCACAGCAGTATCGATCAGACCTTCTCTACCAGCCATGCAATGGAAGTAGAATTCCTGTGGTTTGATGCCAGTGAGAAAACGACTGCCAACATAACCTCCGGCTAAAGCCTTGGTCTCGAAGGGACGGAAAGATGGCAACGTTTTACCGCTGACCATAACGGGGACACGACGACCTTCCAATTCCTGTTGGCCCAGCCCACAAGAAATCTGTCGAGCATTCACAGCACTGCCTTTGGCTCCAGAAAGTGTCATCGTCTGCATGTGGTTATGGGGAAACTTCCGCCACAATCCGTGAGGCAAGCATGCATCGGAAATAGAAGAGGTGAGTTTTGATAGTTTTGTCTTGACCGTCATGTCGAGCCCCGCCATCTTGTTATCGTCGCGAAGTACGTCCTCCAATAACGAGGTGAGCGCTTGTGGAATCTCGCTCTCAGAAGCGGTGCTCAAAGACGGGAAATTTTCAATCGCTGCTGCTGTTCCGAGGTCCTTCCCTTCCTGCAAAAGTTGCGCTCGCTTAAGGTCTCCTTCTGGTGTGAGAATCAAATCGTCTATGCGGCAGGTAAATGCTCGATGTTGCAGGAACTTGGTAAATAGACGGCTCAGAATTCCAAGGAGCTGTCCTGCGATATTAGGGCCATAGAGCTCATAGACTGAGTGTACTAAGCCATAGTCTGATGCTCCGAAAGCAGCTTTGTCGAGAACCCCAGAAAGGAGCTCGCCATCCATGAAAATGACCTGGTCCTCCTTTGATCCAGTGCCCCAGAGATGTCCCGGAACTTTAGTCTTCGCATTGAGATAAAGGCCATGCACGTTATCCGGCGTGATGTTTTTGAGAATTGTAGAAATCTAGAGGTATTTTTCAGTCATTCGCCAACAGATCTCGCTGAGGGACGCTCACGATCTGCTTTCCTGTCCACAAAGCTTGTGGTCGCCATATTGTTGGGGGCAATGTGACCAGACGGCTGGCGCTATCTTCCGGACGCAATGCTCCATAAAGCAGTTGAAAGTACTCCTCGCGGGTGAAGAAAGCGTCCTGAGAAGTCATCCAGACACCCGCAACAACGTGATCCTGAATCAAGCCTCGCAAAGGGTTTCCTGAGGTCGGAACGAGATACTGGTTATCTGTGTTCGCAATCATCATAGCCTCTGCGCGTGCTACCTGATTCTCTGTTGAATTGTGAGCAGGTTATTCAGAGCTTGAGAAACGAGTTGTACTTGCGGGGGAAATGAATGTTCATTTCTGGAGTAAATGTGTCAACAGATTTGAGTAACAGGTGATACGAAATAACACACCGTCACCGTCAAAATCAGCTGTGGTTCATGATTTATGGGTGAACATGTTCATCATCCAGATTTGGAACTCACCGTTGTATGAGTTACTATGTGTGAAAATATACTCAACCTTCTTTACGAAGTGATTCGAATTTCCAACTCACCAGTTCGCGTAGTGCATCCGAATTGTTTTTTCGCCCAACAAAACGCGTGCTTTGTGCGCCATCATACTCGGTTTGTGCAGCGTAGGTTGTCGGTTGAGAAGGACAATGTCTCCGTCTCGCAGATGTCGGTATACTTTCTTGTTGATGGCTGGCGTGCGTGTGTGAAGTCCTTTGCGACCACTTGTGGTTCGGTTCTCTTCTTGAGGTGTCAATAGTTGGTTCGCAATAGCCGTTCTTTGCTCGACAGTCAATTTATCCTAAGAATGTGGTTCAAAACAAGTCACTCAAGGATGGAAGGGCCTAACCAGTGATTGTTGGCGACCGTCTTCGTATTCAACTATGGATGCTCCGGGGTAACCTCGGGGCCCAGTAATAACCCACTGGCGTAACTCGTGAAAGTTTGCTGGTGTAACAGGTTCAGGAAAGGTCAATTTTCTGGCGAACACAGGCGGTATTCCAATTTCATTTGGTTCAATGTTGACATCAGGAGAGATAACGGATCGCGCAGCATAATTGACGCGTTTGCCCTGTGCAACAAAATAAGATAGGTTTGGAGAAAAAAAGGAAGTAATAACCATCATGTGCTTGCGGAAGAGGCCTTCCTTCTTTTCTAGGCCTTGCTTCACTCCGGCTGGAGGAAGCTTTCCTTGACGCACAGGCTGAGGGTTCTTACTACTGTCCATGAAGCTGTTGACATCGATCTGGAGTTGTATCAGTCGTTCTAACAACTGACCCATCAACTTTTTTCGTATCTTCGCATCATATTCTGGAGTCTTCTGTGAAGCTGCTCGTAATTCCACGTTCAAATCCCGCAACCGGTAAGAGGTGTTAAGGACTCTGGCCAAGAGTTCATTTTGTGGATGTTCAAAAAGGACTTCGTTCATCTTGGCTGGTGGTCGGAAACGAGTCGGAGTGACAGGGACGACTTCCATGAAGAACATGTCGGCTGAAGCGAAAGATAGCTCGTCCCTTGACAAAGGTGCAAAGGGCCCGTGACGGCCGTATATCATTGAACATATAACAGCTTCATTGCGAAAGAGTCGGCGAAGATGAGCGCGACATTCTTCTGCGGCCATTACACGTTCATTGCGGCCTCGTTTCGTTTTTAGAGTTCCATTTGCAGCCCTGGGAAGGTGTGATTCTTTTGCATTGTGCTTCACATGTTCCGCATCGTCTTCCTCGAGGTCTTCCTCCTCGTCCTCGTCCTCTTCCTCCTCTTCGCCTCCCTCCTCTTCCTCTTCCTCTTCGCCGCTAGAGCCCTCCATTTCCACATCAAAATTTCTCCTTGCTTTCTGGGTATCCGAAGAGGCGATAGCCTTTTCAGAAAGCAAAATATCAGGGCGCTTCCTGTCGACTTGCCGTTTCTGTTTTACGGAAAGGTCATATTCGATGATTTTCGTGTGTCCTTCTTTCCGAAAAGTATATGCAGGACTGGAGAATGGAAATTAAATTATAGAGCAAGGTCTGCTGTTCAAAAAACGGACCTCGAGCATTCGTTACACTGTTTAAGGAGAGTTCCCTTCAGAAATTTATTGATAAGGTCCTTCCGGGCCTGAAATACTGACGCATCCTTGTAATGGTCCCGCTTGTTACTTGGTGATCGGCTCAGATGGACAGCGACGTATAGACCGACTCTCATGATGAATTCATGAACCGTTTCATCCGGGAGCTGCGGTGGTTCGTTCGCAGCTGGCCCTTCGTCTTCTTCCTTCTTTTTTTGTCGTTTGACGCTGACTCGGATATGAAGGTCATCCACGCCTTGTGCTGCGTCAAGGAGGCCGCGTTCCAAAAGTCGAAACTTGGCAACGTATTTGGATAACTGAAGACCGCGGAAACGGTTATTTAGATCATCATTCAGCACTTTTCAAACAGAAAACCCACCACGACTCTGCTCATTTTAAAACGGTGGCAAAAGAGACAGGTCCCACGAAGAAGATTATACATGTTCACCATGAAGAGTGGGTGAAAAACAGGCGCAGGGAGTTCAATGTGTCCAAAGTGTCCAGGGCAGGTGAAATACGTGAGTTGGCATATTGCACATCTAGACGTGGGTATGCAAATTTGAGACAGCTAAGAAGAGTGGTCCAACATACATATCTGATCGGTCGCTTGGGCCAAGTGCGGGGTCATAGAGTCCTCCAACGTTTGGCCGGTTGAGATCGTCTAGGAGCACTGGGTTGATGATTTGCTTCACCGATATTCGCCGGATATCCTCTGAAGTAAGAAACGAGAAAGAGATGCCAGAAACGGTGGACGGTATTGAGTGAGAGATGTCCATCGCGAGGTCAACTTTTTCTGGTTATGTCATGAGGCTCATCATCAAGGTTTATATAATCACTCCATTTGGTATCAACCCATCTGGCTACCGCGTCGTACAATGCCGCCTGTCCGTGGTCTACCAGACTTCATCTTCTGAGCCTCACCCACAAGATCTGCGATAAGGCCATTGTATGTCTCATTGTCCTGTCGCAGTGTCTCTCTTATTTGAAGCAAATGCGTCAGCAGGGAAGACGTCGACGCTGTTTGCGCCCTGAGTTCAGCTAGATGGCGTTCAAGTGTCGACAAAGGTTGTATCGTCAGGGTATCTGGTCAACAAGGGGTCAAATCTAATTTGAGGAAAAGAAACATTGTCACGTACTTGTATCTAGTCCTAGCAGTTGCTGTATTTTGGCGTGATCGACTTCGGGTTTTGGTCCCAAATGAGATGGAGGGGCCGGGTGATGAGTAGGTTGGGGAGTCGCAGCACGCGAGTCACTAGAATCTAATACAGATACATTCTGTTGCGGAAAAGCGTTGCGTGCCACAGGTGGAGCAGACATCGGCCGTGTCGTTATCTGCAGCGTAGGTAATGGTTTTCCATTGGCGCGTGGAAGAACTTCGTCCAAGTTCACGGGGATACCGAGAGCGACAAGATGTTGGCGACGTATTCGAGATCGCGTCCAATTAGGCGGTTTCGTCGACGGTGACTGCACAAGCATTCGATATAGATCACGGCTGATAACCTGGATAAGTCTTTGACTGCAATCGTTCAGGGTGAGAACGAGCACCTCTCTGGCGTCACCAGTATTTGGCTGACCCCTTCTACTTCCCGAATCCCCTCATCCATGAAGATACCCGAAGACTCTGCGTGGCCCCATATTGGTTGAAGAATCTCGTTTAACTGCTCCGTTAATTCCTGCCGTGAGGGTAGAGGATCGACCTTCAAGGGATGCCATTCTGAAGGTCCTGCCAACAGCGTCGCTGCTCCGAACTCCTCAAAGGTAGAGGAACCTGTGGCTTCCACCTGGCCGAAATCGCCAAAGTCCCCAAAATCATCGTCTGCCGTGCCAGTATGCGTAGTTTCTACAAGATCGTCGAAGTCGTCGAATTGGTCGTCGAATTGGACTTCGGAAGAGAAGGTGGACGGCTTTGTCTGTGGGGGGCCAAGGTCCAGGGTGTCTGTGATTCCCCAGACTGAAGTACCGAAGGTAAGATCATCATCCATATTATTTCGGCGGTCGGACTTTTGTAGATAGTGGTTTAGAGGCTAACACGATCGCTCTAAACGTTCACCAGCACCTTTGTCCATGTTTGCAGCCCAGCTATATTTTGCTCTCGATGCCGCAAAGCAGCGAGGGCTTCCTTTTCGCCCCGTTGAATTCGCGACAGCCTTTGACCACGCGAGCAGTTCACATTCGTCGTTTATATGATCTCATGCAGCTTTGTATACATCGCCAGGACTGGGCACGCGCGACGCGTGCTTGGACCATTTTCGCTCGGTGTAAAGAAGTTTCTTGGATGGCGATGTGGTCAACAGGCTTGCTTCTCCTTGCCGCCGAAGCTGGGGAGGAATACCGCACTCCAAAACAGTTGGAGTATCTGCGCACTATGATGCTCCGTTACCCTGCTGATGTGAGTACTATTCACGACCATGCCTTTTGCTTCTCGATTTCACCTGGTTCAGCGACAACGCATCTTTCGAGAGCTTATCCTCCACCTCATTTTGTCAGGTCGCTATAAGGAAGCAGCAGACGAGGCGGAGCTGTGTGTTCAATACCCCTCTCTCTTGGGCTTGATGTGACGTCAATGCCCTTAGTTACTTGCCGTCTTTCCCATATCAAGATGACCCCATTCTCCATTTTTATGCAGGTCTAACGTCGCTTTATCTGGCACAACCCACGACATGTAACAAACCTGACCCACTTCTGCGATGATTTCTAAACGTTCTTCCAGCTTCAAAACAAGATTCCTTTGACGTCAACCTGCTTCGAAGTGCTTGTGCGCATCTGGAGCATGCGATAACAATTGATCCTACCAACTCTATGGCACATGCTTTCCTGATAAAGGTTTTTGTTCCCTATTGACCACGATCTCCGACTTCCCTCAACCTCGGCCAAATAAAGATCGCTTCGCTAAACAGTAAATCGCAAGTTGCTGGTGAATCTGGTCATGAGACAGATGAAGAAGCTCAAATATCCTCCGAATTGGAGAGCCACAAGCGAAAGCGTATCCGAGCGACCGCTATTGGCCTTCAAACATTTGATTAGTCCATGTCAGAATCGGACTCCATGTCAATGGTGGGCATTTCTTCCTCATCTTCCTCTTCAAGTGCCGATGGAACTTTGACAGTGATGGAGGGAAATGTTGGTTTTGCCGCGATGGCCTGTGTTTTCGCGATTTCTATTACCGGCTTAGGCAGGTTGGGTAAGGTTGAAGCGGCTGTTGACTGAGAGGAGACATCGTGGGGTCGAGAATCCTGGACTGATCGAGTGTGACTGGTAGTAGATGGGTTCGAAATGGCCAAGTCCACGTCTTTGCTTTTTGGGGGTGATAACATCCTTGTATCTTCCTCCATGGAGTCATCAGGAATACAGGATACTTGTTCGGCAGACGATGCATTTTGCAAACCCAGAGATTTGCGGGTTTCCAGCTCCTCCTCGGGTTCTTCAGCGCGGAAAAGAGACATGGACTCCACATGTAACAGAGATCTGAGAAGAGGCGGCATACGAGGATGCAGCAAGATTTCCAGATTCCGAAGAGGTTCCTACAATGAGTCAGATGGGTACATCAAGGAAGACGGGATAGAACTTACGTCGGCATTTCCGCGCGATCCCATAGAACGGATGGCAAGCCCGAGGCTCTTGCTCATGACGCTGGTTGTCCCTGAACCTATCTCTGTACTTATCTCCTGCAACTTCTCTAGCAACTTTTCGTGGAGGCTGGCGTCTGGCGAAAGTAACGCGGGAGACATTTGCGGGAGCATCAGCAATATCGAGATCAAAACACGAGAGCAAATGGAGTGCAAAGAAGGGGAAAGATTATGATTCCGCAACAAGAGTCGCATCACTGGAGTTGGAGTCATGTTTTATTACAGGATTTAAACCTGGGGAAGACCCACCATCTAGTGCCGCGAAGAGAACCCTGCCGTCATCTCGACCTGGACAAATCACCCTCCTCGAGAGATTAAAGATTTCTCCTCCTTCGTAACCTCGGGACCTCTTCTTTGTCTTCCTACTTTTGCTCGACGTCATAGGGCCTGCCTGATGCTCCTTCTTCGGGAGTGGTGTAAGAATGACCAACACCGACGGGAGAACTGCTTTGGCTAAGCGTGTAGGAACTGAGGGTGTGTCTAGCGGGTAACAGTGACCCATTAATGTATGAACGGTTTCCATTAGGAAAAGACGCTGCCCGCTGGTGAAATGAAATTAGTCATTTAAGCGAAGACCTACTTTGCAACGCACGTTGTCAACTTTTGTTCCAAATGGAATGTCAGGTATAATGCCAATCGCGTTAGATGAGGAGCTAAATGATAACCTGCACTGCAACAGAAAGGACTATAACAAAACCGAGATTCTATAGGAATAAGCTTACCATTTAGACAGGCAGGACGCTAAATCGCATCCGAGCTTCCAAAAGTCGGGAATGATGGATATTTCCATAGCCCGGACTGCCGGGTCACTATGTTCTACCGCCTGGAATAGTCACGTCAGACGGTATCTAGCTCCAAGACGTGGCAACCGACTGAGTCGTCATCCGTACAGCGCAGGAGGGCCGTAATAAATTTGACGAGTGGACCTAAGGGAAGTTGTATGGGCCTCTGAACGGTGGAACTACAAGGTGATGTCAGAAGAAACTCCATAACATGCCGGAATTTTCACCTCAAGAGATGACACAGCACAACAGTGCAACACTGAAGACGGTCTATGCCCAATGGCACGGCCACTATCGCCTCGTCGCTTGATAACGGGGGACCCCTGTGGTCTGTACAACTGTTCACATACATGTCGATCAAGATTGAAAAACTGGTACCTTCGCTCTGGAAGGCTGATCTCAATCCAAGAAACGCAGTCCAAGCGGACGTCAAGGTTTCGTCGACCGTTTTCCTCCATAGATTGGTAGCTCCCACCTTACCACCCGTGAAGTGAAGATTAGCGTAGAGACGCGATGCGGCTTCAAGAAGAGCCGTGCTCGTCGGATGCGGTGCACTTCCATCCAAGAACTTCAGGGATAATGTTGAAAGAGCTGAGTGTGGGGCTCTGTGCAAAGTAGGAAACAACGGAACCAGACGGGCCAGGGTCGTCAAAATCAAGACCTGTGCAGAGGGACGATAAGGAGGCAAGCCACCGAGGCAGGGATAAAATCTCACTCTCAATTCCTCATTTTGATTTTTATCTGCGAGGGTAATAATGGCGGCGGTAAATTTTGGGACATTAGGCGTCGCGACTTGTCTCTGAAACTCTGGGGCGCCGCTCGCAGCACTAAAGATTACAGTTAAAAGTCGAACGGAAGCCTTCAAAGATGGTAGGGGCTCGTTTTTCTTTACAAAGTAACTTGTAGATAAGCGATGAGGATAAGTTAGTGGGAAAATATAGACAGACGGAAAGCAGAGGCAGTGCAACACCAATCCAGCCCCGAGCGTGCTCAATTAGTATGTCTCTCGATAGGTCCGCTGTATGATATGCCAGACAAAGGCCAGCCCACCGGGAGCCAGCGTCTTTTGAGTGCAGAAGGGAGGTGATCCGAGTCGTCCATTTCGAGAGATGAGGCGAGGGGGAGAAGCAATCCTGTGAGAGAGAGGAGATTACATGGGGCAAATGGAGGACAGCAGATGAGTCTGAGGCGAGGTGAAGCTGCAGCAGGACTCGCAGCGGATGCGATCCATCCATCTCGGTCGACGGATGGAAATTTCGACACGACAGTTGAGACCGGTGCCGATAGCCTTCAAAATAAACACAGACAAGCACCGTCACCTCAGTTCACACTTGCTCCGGTGCCCGACCAGGGACGGGATCTATGTCCCGGAAGCCTCCACAATTGGAACCAGACGTCGAGGAACACTTGAATCTTTCCGAGTTCACGGTCGGGAATGTCCTCATCATGCGTAAGCTACGACTGACCCACACCAGGGCAAGTTCGAGGTCACAGACTTCATTGGATCAATATCCGAAACACTCATCACACAATCCAAAGCAGATAATGGACGTAAGTCGTCCCTGCACCTCATGATTTAGACGTCTCCAACGATAGAGCAGCATTTGACCCCTTACCTTTCATCAGCACTTTTGAAGCTGCAGTAGACAGGCTTATTGCTGTCCGTAAAGATGTACAGACGAAGACGGAACAAACAGAAAAGAGTGTCCGAGTATCCGAACGGGAATACTCAAAGAAAATGGCAGAATTGAACCGGGGTTTTGAGGTCCGTCCGTTTGTTCGACGTCACGCTGATACAAACCACCTGGCTTAGGCCGTAGGAACTTCGTTTACGGGAATGGAGGCGCGAATGAACCAAGTGAGCAGCACGGCCGTTCGAATAGGTTTGTACTTGTCATTCTTTACCCCCGCCAGAGTCACTGACGAATTCGACAAGGCGAACAGCTCGAAACCGTCCATCTTGAACGTCAAAGAGCCCAGGCTGCCTACGATTTGATCAATTTCTATAACCAGATGAGCAAAGGAGACACATCGCGTTTGGATACCATGAGAAAAGAAGGACGGTCAGGCCGACGGCAGGTCGCAGTGATATTAAGGCGGTTGAATGTAGTCGCAAAGGAAGTCGACCTGCCTATGGCAGAAAAAGTACGTCGAGTATGCCTCGCCTTCTCCCAATTCCCTGAACGATTCGTTTCAAGACGCGCGAAAACATTGAAAAATATTGCGAAAAGTTCGAAAAAGAAATGCTCAACCTTTTCGATCGATGTTATCGAAAGGGTGATCCGAAGACCATGCATGTTTGTCGTTTCTAACGCATCCCGGTCGTTTTTATACCCTGACCTCAAGGATGCCAGCATTGCGCTCAGACCCTCCTGGAATTTAACGGCGGTGCATCTTGCGTGCAAGTCTACGTGAACCAACATGACTTCTTCATCAACAACGTCCGAAGGAGCAATGCCATCGACGATGATGTATTGTGCGTTGGTCCGTCGATACCTTCAACCATATACTGGATACTTCGAGCAGATGGGACCCTCTACCCGATCCTGATATAATTCCGCCGAAAACCGAACGCGGGCTAACGGAGCTCTTTCAAGAAATACGCGCTACCGTGGAGACGGAGGCACAGATTGTTAAAGCAGTATTCCCTAACCCTCCGGTCGTTATGCAAGTCTTTCTACAGCGAGTGTTTGCGCAATCTGTAAGAGACAACAGTAAATATTCATTGATATGATCTCACCCTGCACCAGATCCAGCAACATATGGAGCAGCTTCTCCATCGTGCAAACTCCATTTCCGACCTTGCGTATCTTCGCGTTCTGCAGCTCGTCCATATCCAGGCGTCAAATCTAGTCGACGATCTCAAGACTTATGAACTCCCTCATGTATCTCCAAGGACCCCATATGAGGCAACAGAATTTCGGAGGTCATTCGTAGGTACAACCACAATAGCGTCAGGATCGGGGTCCGGTACATCAGCCGCCGTCAGCACGATGTTGGAAACGGCCATGGAGGAATTATTCGTACCATACATCGAAGGCCCTCGATACCTCGAGCGCGAAAGTCGAAGTCTCGGATCACTCTATGCACATCTTTTGTCGAACTTCACCCGATATCATGTACATTTTCTCATCCTTGCATTTTCAAATGAGATACTGACTTGTCAACAGGAGAAAACTCATAAAGGAAAATCGTCAATGTTTGATCGGATGGTCAACCAACTGAGTGCTGCCGCGGCGACAACCTCCCCTAGTGGAGGCATAACAACTTCAGCTCAAGCCGCTGCTGTGCTGATGAGATTTGGCGGCATTAACACTTCGAATCAAGACAAATCTGGCGAAGAGCCAGTCTCTGAAGAGGATGGCTTGTTAAACATTGAAACGGCAGAGAAAATACTGAGATGGCATGCAGAAGCTATTGGCCGTTGCGTAGAACTCAGTTTGCCAAACGATGTGTACGTTGTCCTGTCTTTTATTTTCCACAAACAGATAGCTGAACATGACAAGTGCCAAGAACACATTTGCATTGCTTCGCGTCTTGGCGGAGGCCATCGGCAATGCTTACGTTGGAGCAGCTATTGAAACGTGAGTCCTCGTTATTCGGAGAAGCCATGTCTTACCGATATTTACCAGTGCCCAAGTACGTGTCGAGGCAATGGATAGCAAGTCGGAGCCAAACTTACAACCACTCGGAATCTTGCGATCAATAGACCTTATCTGTCACCTCTGGCAACAATACGTCAATACCGCCCTTCTTCCCTTGGCCACTTCATCGGTGACTGTTCGGCGTGAGATGGTCGTTTTCAATAATCAATCCGTAAGCCGACTCGAAGGCGGTGCCAATCATCTCCTACAGCGGATTACAGACGGTATTTACCCACACCCCTTGACTATGGAGCCTGAACAGAACTGCTACATAGTTGTCATTAGCTGGCTAACCTTTCAGTTATCCAAGCAAAAACGGAATGACTTTAACCCACGAGACGACGACCTTTCTTTCGCAAGAGTAAACACGGAACCTTGCGTTGCTTGTTGCGAAACACTTGAGAGAGTCAGAGACGCCACTAATCAAAGCCTAAGTGGAAAGAACTTGGAAGCGTTCCTTACGGAAATCGGAGTCGCTTTCCACAGGTGAGCTTCCTTGGATCTCGTCGGCGGTCGACTGTCTCTTTAATGATCTTCCAAAAGTACACTCCTAGAACACCTGCGCAAGTTTCCCGTCAGCGCAACGGGCGGCCTCATGCTGGCAAAGTATGTAGACAGAATGGAATGTCGGACACGGGTTGCTGACTCGTCACCAACAGAGACCTCAAATCTTATCAAGACACAATAGCGAGTTTTAACATCGCCGCGCTTCATGAACGATTTGAGTTCATCCGCCAACTTGGAAATGTATTCCTGGTCCGACCAGAAATTCTCAAATCATACATAACCGAAAATTATCTCGGTCGTATCGATGCGACTCTCCTCAAGCCTTACCTGATGCTCCGGAGTGACTGGGGCCAGTTTGGGAAGGTGTTTAATGATTCCCAAGTTCTTCCTGAAGATGGGGCAGCGGATGGTAGAGCCTTCAAAGATCGTTTCGGTAGGCTGAGCGTGATGATGAAAGAGTTGGAAGGGTTGAAATTGAGCGATGGAATACCAATGGGGATTCCGACCAGTCTTACGGGGGGTTTTTCCAGACCATTTGGAATGTGATTGGCAGCTGCATCATGGATTCTGTATTTGTGAATTGTTTCGTAAATTATTCTCCTTTAAAGACCGGTGCACGTTTTTGCTTGAACGCTTCTAATGCCTCTGATCTGTCCTGAGTTGCCAACAGGGTTTCGTAGGATGCCCTTTCAAAGTCGAGACCTTATAGAAGTGTCAGCCGCCTCTTCGGACTTGTGGAAATGTTGAAACAAACCAGTCTCGAGTGCCAGATCTTCAGACCGAGAGATTGATTGTTTTGCCGCTTTCAAAGCAAGAGGGGCTGAAGCAGTCAGATGGCTAATAAAATATATTGGTCAGAGAGGGCGTACCGTTCTTTACGATGGTTTCGGCCAAGGCTAATGCCCGATCGAAAGCACTGGCTTTGGGGCTCGACATGTAGTTCACGAGACCTGTTGGCACATCAGTTCTTTTGCGAATATAATGATATAATTCGCGCAAACCCCACCCCACTCGAGAGCCTCCCCTGCCGTCAACATGCGTGCTGTAAAAATCAAATCTTTGGCTTTTGCTGGACCCAAAAGTCTGGCAGCTCTTTGAGTTCCGCCAGCACCTGGTATGATCCCAAGACTTGTCTCGGGAAGTCCAATTTTTTGGACATTGTGGCCTACAGAAAGGTGAGGACGGACCGGGTCCAGATGAAAGACTTGGAGACGGAGGATTACCTGCTACCCTCAAGTCGCATGCAAGACTCAGCTCCAATCCTCCACCTAGTGCAGGTCCATCAATAGCAGCTATTGTGGGCATAGGAAGATTTTCAAGCTTTGCTAGAGCATCGCGCAGGTCAGCGAGGAATTTCGCGACTTCGACTTGGGACATGGTTCGCCTTTCCGCGAGGTCGGCTCCCGCACAGAAAGAGCCAATGGTTGTGGACCGGAGGATGAGCACTCGGACGCTAGTGACATGCCATGAGAGGTAATTTCAAACTCTTGACCCTCGACAGAACCTTTTGTCGAACTGAACGCTTTCGAGGCTTTCCCTAAGTTCCTTCAGAATGATGAACAACACCTGTTCGGTGATCATCAAAGACGTATTCACCTGGAGAAGAGTCCGAGAGATGGCGTTCTTGCTCTGTGGTCGGTTGAGGGACAGACATGTTACTCCCGGATGAGATGTGAGTGTTTCAAGAAAGGCTTGCTTCGTCGAGGAGTGGGATAAAAACCTGCGTGAAACACGAAAAACAGAGGGAGCGACAAATAACGGTCGAAGAAGTAACATAAGTCTAAGAAGGCAATTACATTTGACATCTACTAGTAAGTATTCCGAGTGTACTTTGATCAACAACAAAATATACGATGTCAACTTCAAGTTGCACCATAGAATGAATCAATCGACGGTGGGTACGATCCACGTACCCCCTTTGGGTTAGGTGCCGGAGGCGAGGTGTTGCTATGGGATACTGGCAAACACGAAGGGAACTTCCTGCCCACTGGGACGTCATTCCCGTGATCAAAGCCTAGCTCTCGGATGACTCTGAGGGCAAGATAGGCAGGCTTCAAAAGTGGCGTCCAGCCTTGGTGGTCAAGAGCGTGTTCCACCGGCGGATGCCCCACCAATTCGACCATGCTGTGGCCAGAATCACGAGTTCCATGTCCCACCGAACTCTCGACCATCTCTCCTTCCGGTGTCAACATTGTGACAGAGTCTGAATCATGGGCTTCGCTCCGCTTCCGGGCCCGCCTTTTTTGGGAAATGACAAGAATAATCATACAAAGAATGACAAGGCCAATAGTTGTCACTGAGCCAGCAACAGCTGCTTTATTTATGGAGGATCTCCAGTAGTGTTAGAATCAATGTAAATTGTCTTTGAAGGATATACGTGCACATACCTAGTGTTAGATGTAGAGGTCACCCCAGAGGCGGAAGACTCGAACGTGGAGGTCTCTATCAGTAGTGTTGTTGACGGAGCTTCAACCTGGACAGAGGTGGTGGTGGTGGTGGTAACAGCAGAATTGTCAGGTTCTGTCGTATGGCTTTGTCCGGTTTGCGGGGGTGCGGTGCCAGGGGGTGTAGGAGGGGGTGTAGGAGGGGGTGGGGGGGAGGTACTTGAAGAGAGGTAAAGACACGAGGAAGGTATCTGAACGATCGAGCACTCACGGAAACGACGACAATGAAGTCGATTGGCTGGTAGAAGACTCTGTCGCCGAAGGAAACGAAGTGAAAACTGAAATAGAGATAGTCTGAGACGTTGGAGGGGTTCTGATAAAGCTGGAACTCGACGGTGTGTACACAGACGTGGGGGATGATGTCACGTTTGATACATCTGGGATTCCAGAAATGCTTGTAGAATTTGTAGAATTCCCTTCTTGCCTGGATCCAAGCTTTAAGCTCCATCGTTTGTGTAAATGAGGCATGTCGATGGGACGAGCAATCGCAGCCAGTGAGAATAAGAGCGAGGTCAGGATGAACAAGTACCAGACTGGGGTGTCCGTGCTGCGCAGCAGGTGGACGAAGCGGACGGCGACAATGAGAACAGCGAGCAAAGGGATGACGGAGAAAGATTAGCCATGACGATAGATATAGACGGGCACATCCTTGATGACATCTGATGGTTGCACAACATCACATCGTGATCACCAAACAAGCCACATTCCCTCAAGATTACAGCCCATTGTCTCTAACGATACGTCCCTATGACCTTGGCTCGAAACCTCCATGCAAAGCTGTTCCAACTCGCCGTTGTCGAGGGCATCTGTAACAGCCTGCTTTTTAAATCTTGGTTCTTGATTTTAAAGAGCTTGTCAGAAGGCTCAAATGCAAAACATCAAGAAAGCACAATGGACCACCTTTGCATTCAACGTTGGCCAGACCTCCCATAGATTGACGACTTGTCAAGTGTGGACACCAATGTAGAACCAATCTTTCTGTCTCGGACATTAGTACCAAACACGAGAAGAGGCACGCATTCTTACTCGGTCGAAAGGGTATGTGAACACATGGAGAGGATTCCTTATCCCCCCGATATACCCTTCAAGACTCCGGTTTGTCGCTTCAACCAGTCTAGGATATCGCTTTTGGAAGGTCCCTCAAGAAATATCGGATCGTACAGAAATGGCGGCAGTACAATTTGAATAATTGTCGCGTACCTTTCCAGTGCTTCAATCTGCACCAACATCAACTTGCCAGTCAAATGAGATTATACGATGAAGATCCCACCGTCTGCTCCTTGAGTATGCGGTGTTGCATAAGCCAGGCATATGGAACCAAGGTGGGGCGGAATACTGACGAGGTGGGTGGTTGAACATTGTGGATACTCCAGGCTGGTTCAGGAGACCCTCCGTGGCACGGCGTGGAACCTAACGGATGTATCGACAGAAAAGAGGAATCTGTACTGCTCAAAGATGAAGGCGAATCCTCGGTGACACACCTCCGGTCCCGTTGGGAGCGGTGCGAGTATCGGACAAGCCCTCGCTACCGGCCGTGGCACGGGAACTTCTGCTTGAAGCGGTCACACGACGAGATCGTGGTGGTGGACGCGCGGTAATTTATCTATATCCGAAGCATTCTCGTCTAAAGCTCCAATAAGTGCCTCTTGTAGTTCGTGCCGCTCGTCAGCTCTCCGAGTTCCGTCAGCACCAGGTATTATCCCAAGACTTGTCTCGAGACGCCCAATTTTTGGGACATTGTGGCCTGCAAAAAGGTGAGAACGGGACCGACGAAAGACTTGTAGACGGAGGATTACCTGCTACCCTCAAGTCGCATGCAAGACTCAGCTCCAATCCTCCACCTAGTGTAGGTCCACCAATAGCAGCTATTGTCGCGTAGGAAGATTTTCAAGCTTTGCTAGAGCATCGCGAGGGTCAGCGAGGAACTTCGCGACTTCGACTTGGGACATGGTTGGCCTTTCCGCGAAGTTGGCCCCGCACAGAAAGAGCCAATGGTTGTGGACCGGAGGGTGAGCATTTGGACGCTAGTGACATGCCATGAGAGGTAATTTCAAACGCTTGACGTTGGACGGACCCTTCTGTCGAATTGTACGCTTTCGAGGCTTTCCCTAAGTTCCTCCGGAATGATGGTCAACACCTGTTCGATGATCACCAGAGACGTATTCACCTGGAGAAGAGTCCGAGGGATGGCGTTCTTGCTCTGTGGTCGGTGAAGGACAGACATGTTACTCCCGGGTGAGATATGAGTGTTTCAAGAAAAGTTTGCTTCGTCGAGGATTGGGATAAAAGCCTGCGTGAAGCACGAAGAGCAGAGGGAGCGAGAGAGAACGGTCGAAGAAGTAACACAAGTCGAAGGGGTAATTACATTTGACAGCTAAGTATTCCGAGTGTACATTAATCAATAAAATATAGTGTGAAGTCAACTTCAAGCTGCACCATAGAATGAATCGATTTACGATTGGTACGATCTACGTACCCTCCTTGAGATGGGTGCCGGAGGCGACGAGTCGTTATGTGATGTCAGTGAACGTGATGGGACACGATAGATAACAATAAATCTACGAGGTCAACTTCAAGTAGAATGAATCGATCGACAGTTGGAACGATCCACGTAGCGCCAGAGGTGAGGAGTCGTTATGCGATGCTGGCAAACATAGAGGGACTTGTAACTTCCCGCCCACCGAGACGTCATTCCTGCGATCAAAGCCTAGCCCTCGGATGAGGGCAAGATGGGCATGCTTCAAGTGTCGTGTGAAGCGTCGATTGTCAAGAGAATGTTCCACCGGCGCATGCCCCGCCAATTTGACCGTGCTGTGGTCAGACTCACGAGTCTCATGTCCCACCGAACTCTCGACCATCTCTACTTCCGGCGCCAGGACTGTGACAGAGCCCGAATCATGGCCTTTGCTCTGCTTCCGGGCCCATCTCTTTCGGAAAATGACAAGAAGAATAGTCATGCAAAGAATGACAATGCCAATGGTTGTCGCTAAGCCCCCAACAGCTGCCTTGTTTTTGGAGGATCTCCAGTATCGTGTTAGAATGCATTTGACTTAGTTTTTGGAGGATGTACGTGCACATACCTAGCGCTGGATGTAGAGGCCACACCCGATGCGGAGGACTCGAACGTGGAAGTCTCGATTACTAGTGTTGTTGACGGAGCTTCAACCTGGACAAGGGTGGTAACAGCAAAGGATTCTGTCGTTTGGCTTTGTCCCGTTTGCGGCGCTGCGGTGCCAGGGGGTGGAGAGGAGGTACTTGAAGAGAGATTAAGGCACGAGGAAGGCATCTGAATGATCGAGCACTCACGGAAAAGATGACCATAATGTCGATGGGCTGGTAGAAGACTCTGTTGCCAAAGGAAGCGAAGTTATGACTGAACTAGAGATAGCCAGGGATGTTGCGGGTGTATTGAAAGAGCTCAGACTCGACGGTGTGTGCACAGACGTGGAGGATGATGTTACAGTTGATACACCTGCGACTCCAGGAATGCTTGTAGAATTCCCTTCTTGCTTGGATTTTGCAAGCTTTAAGCGCCATCGTTTGTGTAAATGAGGCATGTCGATGTGGCGAGCAATCGCCAGTGAGAATGAGAACAAGGGAAGAAGTACCGGACTGGGATGTCCGAGCTGCGCACCAGGCGGACAAAGCGGATGGAGACGATGAGAACGGTGAGCACAGGGACGACGGGGAGAGATTGGCCATGACGTTAGATGAAGACGGGGACATTTGATGGTTGCACAACATCACATCGTGATCATCAAACTTCCTCAAGCTTACAGCCAATTTTCTGAGCGAAAGCTAGCGATACGTCCCGATGTCCTTGGCTCGAAATCGCGATGCAAAGCTGTTCCAACTCGCCGTTGTCTAGTGCATCCATAAAAGCCTACTTTTCAAAGCGTCCTTGGCTGCGCTGGCACAACTTATAGACCATCTTGGTTCTTGATTTGAAAGAGCTTGTCAGAAGACTCAGTCATCAAGAAAACACAATGGACCACCTTCGCATTCGACGTTGGCCAGACCTCCCATAGATTGACGACTTTCCAAGTGTGAGCATCAATAATGTAGAACCAATCTTTCTGTCTCTGACATTAGTACCCAACACAAGAGGCACACATTCTAGAATCTTACTCATGGGTATGTGAACACATGAAGAGGATTCCTTATCCTCCCGAGATGCCCTTCAAGACTCCGATTTGTCGCTTCAACTCCCCAGTCTGGGATATAGCTTTTGGGAGGTCCCTCGAGAAATATCGGATAGTACAGAAATGCCATAACACGAGAGATATGAAGGTACAAACAGAAATTCGATGTTACTTGAAGGCTGTCGTAGAAAGACGTCGTCCAGAACCACAATTTGAATAATTGCCGCGTACCTTTCCAGTGCTTCAATCTGCATCAACATCGACTTGCCAGTCAAATAAAATTGCACAGTGAACAATCCCACCATCTGCTCCCTGGATATGTCATGTTTCATAAGGCAGGCATATGTAACCAAGGTGGGGCGGAATACTGACGAGGCGGGTGGTTGAGAATAGTGGATACTCCAGGCGGGTTCAGGAGACCCTCCGTGGCACGATGTGGAGCCTAATGGATGTATCGACAGAAAAGAGGAATCTGTACTGCTCAAAGGTGAAGGTAAACCCTCGACAACACCTCGGATGAGTCGGGTCCCGTTAAGAGTGGTGCGGGTATCGGACAAGCCCTTGTCACTGGCCGGGGCACGAGGACTTCTGCTTGCAGCGGTCACACGACGAGATCGTAGTGGTTGAGGACGCGGGGTTATCTCACTTTCACTATCCGATGTATTCTCGTCGAAAGCTTCAATAATTGCCTCTCGTAGTTCATGTCGCTCTTCAAGATCGGTGGAACCGTCCTCCCCTCGCAACTTGGCTTGATGTCAGCACAACAGAACGTCCTGGAATTTCGCGACTTCGACTTAGGACATGGTTCGCTTTCCGCGCCCCCGCACAAAAAGAGCCAATGGTTGTCGGCCGGAGGATGAGCACTCGGATGCTAGTGACATGCCATGAGAGATAATTGTAAAAGCTTGACGCTCGACGAAGCCTGTTGTCAAATTGTACACTTTCGAGGCTTTCCCTAAGTTCCTTCAGAGTGATGAACAACACCTGTTCGATGATCATCAAAGACGCATTCACCTGGAGAAGAGTCCGAGAGATGGCATTCTTGCTCTGTGGTCGGTTGAGGGACAGACATGTTACTCCCGGATGAGATGTGAGTGTTCCAAGAAAGGCTTGCTTCGTCAATGATTGGGAGAAAAGCCTCCGAGAAGCACGAAGAGCAGAGGGACTCGGGAGCGACAGCAAACGGTCGGAGAAGTAACATAAATCTAAAAGTGTCTTTTCGTAATTCGGTTTCAGGTGCTGCGTGACTTGCCATCGTGGGAAATTTATCCTTTCACTCTCGTCCACTGACCGAGGTTCAGATCGATCACCTCCTGGTTGTGCTAATGAGCTTATGGCAGGTTTAGAGTATATTGATCGGCCGTGACTGTCATTAATTTGAATATCAGTCTGCCTACGCGGGAGACTAGTCCAGCAATCCAACAGTCCGGATTCTCGCACACACTCAACCCACACTTGCTCGGCACCCATATCGGAAGGGACTTCAGAGGTAAGTACAAGGTCTATTGAGGGGTCTCATCAGCGACAAGTGACGGGGGTTAGAACATCTTTTGCTTGTAAGTACTTAGCAAGGTAAAAGATGACGTACGATGAAAAACAAAGACGTACAGTACAACATATATGCATGGAACAGCTCAGAATGTACATACTATAGGTGTCGCAGCCCTTGTCCTCTGTTAGTAAAAAAAAAATCCGTCGAACAAAAAAGCTCAACTCGAATTGCTTCACGTACAGTATACGAGCCTGCAAGCAAGGTTTCTGTAGGCAGCAATTCTAGTTAATCAAATAATAATAAAATATATGGGGGTCAACTTCAAGCTGCACCGGAGAATGAATCCATCGACGGTGGGGAGGATCCACGTACCCCCTTCAAGGAGGCGAGGAATTGTTATGTGATGCTGGCAAACATGAAGGGACTTGTAACTTCCCATCAATCGGGAGGCCATTCCTGTGATCACAAGCCTAGCTCTCGGATGAGGCTGAGCCTAAGACGGACAGGCTCCAAGTGTGGTGTCCAGCCTCGATTGTCAAGAGCATGTTCCACCGGCGCATGCCCCGCCAATTCGACCGTGCTGTGGCCAGAGTCACTAGCCCCATGTCCCACCGCATTCTCGACCATCCCTACTCCCGGCGTCAACATTGTGATAGAGTCCGAATCATGGCCGTTGCTCTGCTTCCGGGCCCATCTTCTTCGGAAAATGACAAGAAGAATAATCATGCAAAGAATGACAAGGCCCATGGTTGCCAAGCCAGCGACAGCTGCTTTGTGTTTGGAGGATCTCAAATAGTGTTAGGATTCATGTAAATTACCTTCTGGAAGATATACGTGCACATACCTAGCGCCCGATGCAGAGGCCACCCCCGATGCAGAGACCGACACCGATGCAGAGGCCAACCCCGATGCAGAAGACCCGAACGTGGAAGTCTCTATCACTGGTGTTGTTGACGGAGTTTCAACCTGGACAGAGGTGGCGGTGGTGGTAACAGCAGAATTGCCAGGTTCTGTCGTTTGGCTTTGTCCGGTTTGCGGCGGTGTGGGAGGGGGGGAGGGTGGGGGGGAGGTACTTGACGAAAGATAAAGGCATGAGGAAGGTATCTGAACGATCGAGCACTCACAGAAAAGACGACGATGAAGTGGATTGACTGGTAGAAGACTCTGTTGCCGAAGGAAGCCAGGTGATGGTTGAACGAGATATGGCCAAGGGTGCTGAAGATGTTTCGAAAAAGCTCGAGCTCGACGATGTGTGCACAGACGTGGGGAATAATGTCACAGTCGATGCACTTGTAGGAAGGGGCGGGCGGGAGGTACTTGGAGGGAAATAAAGGCACGAGGGAGGTATCTGAATGATGGAGTACTCACGAAAAAGACGACAATGGGGTAGATCTGCTGGTAGAAGACTTTGTTGCCGTAGGAAACGAAGTGACCAGACTAGAGATGGTCGGGGACGTTGAAGATGTGGAAAAGCTCGAAATTGACGGTGTGTGTACAGGAGTGGGGAATAATGTCACAGTTGATGCACTTGTAGAATTTGTAGGAAGGGTACTTGAAGAGAGATAAAGGCACGAGGAGGGTATCTGACCGATCGAGCACTCACGAAAAAGGCGACAACGAAGTAGATCGGCTGGAAGAAGACTTTGTTGCCGTAGGAAACGAAGTGACCAGACTAGAGATGGTCGGGGACGTTGAAGATGTTTTGGAAAAGCTCGAAATTGACGGTGTATGCACAGGCGTGGAGGATGATGTCACAGTTGATGCACCTGGGACTCCGGAAACGCTTGTAGAATGTGTAGAATTCCCTTCTTTCCTGGATCCAAGCTTGAAGCGCCATCGTTTGTGAAAATGAGGCATGTCGACGTGGCGAGGAATCGCAGCCAGTGAGAATCAGAACAAGGGAAGAAGTACCAGACTGGGGTGTCCGAGCCGCGCACCAGGCGGACAAAGCGGACAGCGACGATGAGAACGGCGAGCACTGACGGTAGATATAGACGGGGAGAGACGGGGATGATGGGTTGCACAACCTCACACCGTGATCATCAAACCATTCACATTTCCTCAAGATTACACCCCATTTTCTGAGCGAAAGCTAACGACACGTCCCGATGGCCTTGACTCGAAATCTCGATGCAAAGCTGTTCCAACTCGCCGTTGTCTAGTGCATCCGTAACAGCCTGCTTTTCAAAGCGTCCTTGGTTGCGCTGGCACAATTTATCGACCATCTTGGTTCTTGACTGGAAAGAGCTTGTCAGAAGACTCAAATGCAAAACATCAAGATACAATGGACCACCTTTGCATTCAACGTTGGCCAGACCTCCCATAGATTGACGACTTTCCAAGTGTGAGCACCAATGTAAAACCATTCTCTCTGTCTCGGACATTAGTACCAAACACCAGAAGACTTCAAGAGGCACGCATTCTTACTCGGTGGTAAGGGTATGTGAACACATGAAGAGGATTCCTTATCCTCCCGATATACGCTCCAAGACTCCGGTTTGTTGCTCCATTTCCCCAGTCCAGGATATAGCTTTTGGAAGGTCCCTCAAGAAATATCGGATCGTACAGAAATGCCATATCACGGGAGATATGAAGGTGCAAACACAGTTCCGATGCTACTTGAAGGCTGCAGCGGTATGACGTCGTCCAAAACCACGATTTGAATAATTGCCGCGTACCTTTCCAATGCTTCTATCTGCATCAACATCAAGTTGTCAGTCAAATGAGATTGCACAATGAACGATCGCACCGTCTGCTTCCCGGGTAGGCCATGTTTCATGAGGCAGGCATATGTAACCAAGCTGGGGCGGAATACCGACGAGGCAGGTGGTTGAGAGTAGTGGATACTCCAGGCGGATTCAGGAGATCCTCCGTGGGACGACGTGGAACCTAATGGATGTATCGACAGAAAAGAGGAATCTGTACTGCTCAAGGGTGAAGGTGTACTCTCAGCAACACCTCGGGTCCTGTTGGGAGCGGTGCGGGTATCGGACAAGCCCTCATCACTGGTCGTGGCACAAGAGCGTCTACTTGAAGCGGTCACACGACGAGATCGTGGTGGTGGAGGACGTGCAGTTATCTCGCTTTCTCTATCTGAAGCATTCTCGTCTAAAGCTTCAATAAGTGCCGCTCGTAGTTCATGTCGTTCTTCAAGATCAGTGGAGCCGTCCTCGCCTCGCAACTGGCTTGATGTCAGCATAACAGAACGTCTTCCGTATCAAAGGAAAATCACTTTCTCATTGTCGTTGACCAAATCCCGGATAACTTTCCGGGCCAATCGCAACTTTCGAAGGGCTACATCTCTTTCATGGATTACATTTTCCATTTCAGGTTTCCGTAGGGAGGGTCTCCGCTGAAGTTCGACATTTTGATGTTCGAGCCCTTCCATCTTGTCGGTGACCTCCCTTTGCTTTTGCTCGAGGTCCGACACTGTCGCGTTCCATGTCCCAGCCTGTTGTTCTGTGCTCCGCGTTATTGCACGTATGCGGTC
>Ga0307516_10000308_pt1 | contig 63587 bp, 98 predicted proteins | sample 19_EM_MG_FD_203310 | JGI IMG/M metagenome (GOLD analysis project Ga0307516, IMG submission 203310) | Populus trichocarpa ectomycorrhiza microbial communities from riparian zone in the Pacific Northwest, United States - 19_EM | ecosystem: Host-associated > Plants > Roots > Unclassified | place...
GGCGTTCGTCTACCCCCACCCGAATGCCATGGGGGAACTCAAGGCCGAGATCCCGACCTACTACGTCAAGGAAGGGCCGATTCGGGCTCTTGTGCTCAGCCGGATGGTCGATTTCACGCTTGAGCAACTGTCCGCGCGCGGCGTCTTCAAGGTCGATATCGAGACCAGCGCCGAGCATTCGGCCGGTCGTCTCTGGGAACTAAAGGGTTTCAAGATGGCCAAGATCGGGTATAGCTTGAAGCTGAAAGCGCTTCCGGAGGTGCGATATGCCTGACCTGGGAATTGGTGAAGCCCTCGCGGGCCTCGGTTTGGGTGATGCTCTTGGCTTTGGCAGCCTGTTAGGCGGTGCGGCGGAAGCGGCTCCGGCCATTGGTGCGGGGTTGGAAACAGGGATCGGTACGATCGGCGGTGCCGCGGGCGCAGGTGCCGGCGGTTTGGCCGACATCGTAGGCTCGGGTGCGGGGCTGTTCGGCGGCACTGCTGGTCTTGAGGGCACGGCGCTCGCTGGCGGCGTCGCTGGCGGCATCCCCGAACTGATCGGCGCTGGCGGCGCCACCGCGCTAGGTACCGCGGAAGCGTTCATGGGCGCTCCCGGGGCATCCGGGTTCGGTTCCGGCGCGGCGGCAAGCCCGACGGCGTTCGGCGGTGCGTCTTCCATTGGCGGCGTCCCGGCCAGCTCCTCGCTCAGCCCGTCCGTGGCGAACGCCAATGCAGGCGCCTCGGTGTTCGATACCGGGGCCAATCCGATCACTGGCGTGAGCGGAACAGGCGCTCCCAGCGCGGCGGTCCCGGGGGGCGGCGGTGCTAGTGCGATCTCGGCTCCTGCCGGGGTTTCCGCGCCGGTCGATCCGACGGCGGCTGGCGCTCCTGCCGCTGGGCAAGCAGCAGGTGCCGCACCATCCAGTTCGATTTCCGACCTGCTGAAAAGCACGGGATCCGGGGCGCTCAAGTCGCTGACTTCGAACCCGCTCGGCACTGCGCTCGGCGCGGCTGGCCTCGGCTACAACATCCTGTCAGGACAGAAGCAGTCGGCGAACCAGAAGGCGCTGACGGGCAACGCCCAGCAGGCGACCGCTAATTCCAATCAAATGGTGCAGCAAGGTGAGGCGCTGCAGAAATACCTGACTGACGGCACCTTGCCGCCGGCCTACCAGCAGCAGGTCGACCAGGCGATTCAGGCGGCCAAGACTACAGCTATTTCCAATGCAGCGGCACAGGGACAGCCTACTGATCCTAAGCTGAACACGACTCTTGCACAGAATCTTGCTGCTATCGATGCATCCAAACCGAAAATGCAAACGGAAGTGGCCTCGCAGCTATTCTCGTCCGGACAGGGTCTGATCAGTTCCGGCATGGGGGCGGCTGGCTTGTCAGGCAACCTCTACCAGACCCTGGTCCAAAACGACACCCAGCAGGCGGCGAACACCGGCAAGGCGATTGCCACGCTAGCGGCGGCGCTCAACGGCAAGTCGCAGGCGAACCTCAACGGCATCACCATCAGTCAGGGATAACCGATGGCTGACGTCCAGACCGATGAACCGATCAGGCTGCCCGATCAGGCGGCCGTCGACTCGTGGCGTCGGGGCGTGGATGCGGACCGCGGCGGTTCGCCTTCGACCCCGATCGCCGATCTCGTCCCGCAAGCGGAGGACTCGTCCGTGGGTGGCCTGGTGTCGAGCCTGACCGACCTGCGACGGAAGAAGGTGCAGTCCGATACCCGGATGTCCGCCGAGTCCGACGAGCAACAGTCCCGCGACCGAGCAGTGCGCAACCATGCTTTCCAGATGGAGGGCGTGGCCGCTTCGGAAATGCCCAAGCCCTGGAACGCCGAGGAACAGCACAAGAAGTGGGAGACCAATCCGATCGACGGCTTTGGCTCGATGGGGGGTCTGTTCGCCATGGTGGCGTCCGCCTTCACCAAGGCGCCGATGGAAAACGCCATGAACGGGCTGGCCGGCGCGATCAACTCAACGCGCGAGGCCAATGAGCAGGGTTACCAGCGCGCTTACGACTCGTTCAAGGAGAACGTGAAGCTGGCCGACCAGCGCTTCAAGACCCAGCATGAGCTCTACACTGATGCACTCCAGCTGGGCTCGGCTGACGCAGCGGCATCCGATGCCAAGTTCAGGAATGCCGCCGTCAAGTTCGGCGATAGCCAGATGCTGATGCTGGCCGAGCACGGCATGATCAAGGAAATTTACGAATTGCAGGCGTCGCGCGCGGCAGCACACGAAGCAATGATGAAGTCGTCGGAAGCGATCGACCTGCATACTGTTCAGAAAGCGGCGGTGGACGCCATCAAGATGAACCCGCCGCAGACCGGTGATCCCGTCTCGGACAAGATGCAGCTGGCAGCCCAGATTCAGCGCGTCTACGACGGCGGCGGCAAGTATGGCTCGGCAGAGCAGGAAGCGGTCGGTCGGTACGTTTCTTCGCCTGAGAACATGAAGAAAAGCCCGCAGGAATTCGCGGATGGGCTGGCTAAGGTCCACGAAGAGTTCAGCACGAAGTACCCGAACACCGTGGGGTATCAGGCTGCGCGTCAAGCCGAGATGGACGCCAACGGCGGCAAGATCGATCCCGCGCGCGACGCGCAATTGCTTCAAGCGTTTGGGCTCACTGTATCACGCGGCGGTGCGAGCGGTGGATCGTCGCAAAGCTCGCAGGCGCGCAAGACCCGCGCGATCGAGGAGATTGTCGAGAAGCATAAGGCTGAAGGCAAGCCGATATCGATCGCCGAGGCCGAGCGCGAGTATAACAAGACCGTTCAGATCCCGAGCGCGCATGACGTGCATCAGGATGACGTGCAGTACGACAAAGTCGAACGCATGAAGGACGGGATCACCAAGGTCGAAGGGCTATTGGCCAAGCATAAGTTCATCACCGGAGTCGGCGGCATGCTGACGCGGCCGCTTGAGGCAGTCGCGAACGTTCTCGGATCTAACGAAGCGGATCGCAGACAATTCGAACGTGATGTGCTGGAAATAAAGGAGTGGGGACAATCGGCGCTCATGGATCGCAGCGGACGGCCTCTTTCTTCGGAAGCCTCCGAAGCGGGCAAGATATTCGCAGGGCTGAAGCCGGGTGACACGACCGCCAACACGCTGCGCGCCTACATGGAGCTGCGTCCAATTCTCGCCAAGTTACAAGAACAAATCAAGGCCCGTGGTCAAGGTCGTGGTCCGGTATCCGGCGGGGGCGAAACACCGGCGACGCCACCGAAAGAAGAAACCGGTAAAGACGCCCCATGGCTCCGGGATCCGGTGAAACCCTGATGGATGACGGCCTCCCGCCTCTTGACAGCGAAAGCATGGCGTCCGGCGATCCCGGCGGTGCGGCTGCGCTCGACCTCGGCGCGCAAACCACGAAGTCCAAGGATCTGCGCAAGGTTGGCTCGGCGCAGGACTACGAGGCGTTGCCGCACGGTTCTTCCTATCTGGATCCGGAGGGCAAGCAGCGTTTCAAGGCCATTCGCAACAAGGAAGACTGGCTGGCTGTCGAGGAAGGCGCCGAGTATGCCGATCCGAGCGGCCAGATCCGCACCAAGCCGTTTTATCAGGGCGTCGATTTCAGCGCCCAGGCCCTCTACGACATCGCCCATTCCGACAAAGGCCGGAAGATGGCGCTGGAGAAGTTTTATCCCGGCAAGGTCCGCGAGGACCCGTCGGGCGGCTTCTACATCGAGGACGACGGCGGCAAGCTGCGCAAGCCGGGGCGCGGTCTGAGCGCCGCGACCGGATTTGCTGCGGCTGAGGCGATTCCCGGTGCGCTCGGCGCGCTTGGCAGTGTGATCGGCGGCGGCGTAGGCACCGTGGCCGAGCCCGGTGGCGGGACGGCCGTTGGCGGGGCTGCGGGGGCCTACGGCGGTGGCTACATGGGTCAGCGCATCAACGACATCTTTAGCCAGTTGGCCGGTGTGTATGACCCGGAAGGCGGTGAGGCGAACGCCCGGGTAGCCGGCGTGGCCAGTGCTGCCGGTGATGTCGGTGGCCGCGCTTTGTTCGCCCTTGCCCCGACCTTGAAGGAAGGTGCGCGCGCAGTCGGTAAAGGAGCAGCCAAGACCACTGCCAAGTTCCTTGGAGTAAACCCAGAGAGCCTGGAAACCGCCTTGCCGATCGCGGAAGCCGGCGAGAAGCCGGGCGGTCCGATGGGCTTGTCCAAGCCCGGCACCGCGGTGTCACCGTCAGCGATCTTCGAGTCCTCGCCACACCTGACCAACGTTGCCGAGATTTTGCAGCAGAAGTTCGACAAATCAGACACTTACTTGGCGAACGCCGAGAAGTTCATGGACAAGCGCGCCAAGGAGATCCTGGCCTCTAAGGACATCGGCTCGATCGTCGAGGGCTCGCTGACTCACCCGACCGCCGCGGTGCCGACCGAGAAGGCGGGCATCCTGCTCAAGGAGAGCGCGCAGGCCAAGGCCGTGCAGCAGTCAGCGGAAGCCGACGCGCGCCTGCAGGCCGAGCTCGCCAACCGGCGGGCAGCGGTGGAGACGAAGCACGCCCCCGACATCGAGGCACACCGCGCGCGCAACTCGCAGGTGATCCAGACCGCCGAGCAGGCGAAATCGGCCGCCGATAACCTGGTGCAGGAGGGATTCCACGCAATCGACAAGCAGGCCGATGACGCGCTCAAGGTCGCCAAGGCCGGCTACAACTCGGGCGACCTCTGGCGTACTGTGGCCAAGAGCTTCGTCGACCTGCGAGCCTCAATTCAATCGCGCGCGACCAAGATGTACGGCGACGCCGAGACGGCCGCCGGCGGCCTCGTTCCGCCTGGTTCCAATGGCCTCGCGCAGCCGGCCCAGCAGCTGATTGCGGAATTGCCCGAAGGCTTCGAGTCGCTCCATCCATCGATTGTGCGCAAGCTGCGCGATATTGCGGGCGTCAAAGACGAGAAAACCGGCGAGTGGATCAAGGAGCCGGCCGACGCGACGTGGGTGCAGTTGCACAACCTGCGTTCCCAGATCAGGCAGGACATCAAGTGGAACGACCTGACCTCGGACATCCGCAACGGGACGCTAAAGTTCCTCGACAATAAAATCAATGAGGTGCTTCATCCTGTTGAGGCTGGAGAAGTAGGACACGAAACGATTACCGGAGCCGCTGTAAAATACAGAGGTAAAATATACACGGGGGTTAATCATCAAGCCGCAGTGGAAGCGGCAGCAAAAGCTAATAATATTCCGATTAAAAAAACCATCGATCTCAATACCATGATCGAAGCGGTAGAAGATTCGGAAGGATTCATGACGAGCGCAGGACGCCATGTTGGACGAGAAGAAGCCGCTTCTATCGCTGCTAAAGCCGAGCAAATCGGTAAACCCATAGATGAAGGACGTCTTCATGCCGGCGCTTTAAAAAAAGGCGCGAGCATACAGAAACCTTCCGCAGGCAGTGGCATTCAAGAAGCCTCTCGGCTCCTAAAAATGGCCGATGCCTTCTATCGCGAGAACATGGGCCCGCTGAACCAGCAACAACTCAAGGCATTGGTCCGCGCGCTCGACGTCGGTGGCATCCAGGCCGACCCCAAGGCGTTACTCAAGATCGCGATCCGCGACGGCCAGACCGAGGTTGCCGAGACCATCAAGAAGACGGTCGGGCCTGAGACGTGGAACGCGCTGCGCGCCGCCGATGTCAAGGAGATGCTGGCACAATCCCAGACACTGGCCGGCGATGGTACCTTCGATGGGGTACCGTTCGCGCGCCAAGTGCTCGATCGCAAGCGTAACGGCGTGCTCGAGGTGCTTCACGGTAAGGAAGGTGCGGCACGGTTGGAGCAGCAGGCGCGCTACATCGAGCAGCTGCGTGGCAAGCTCGACGTCAAACCCCGGCCGGGCGATACCGTTAATGACGTCATCCTGCGTGCCCGGTCCGCAGCGGCCGACGCCGAGAACCTCGCCAAGACCGACCCCCTCAAGGCGCTGTCCAACGAGATGAAGAAGGTCGAGGCGGCCACCCGCCGCGAGTTCAAGGCGAACCAGAAGCCCGACCCGCTGGCCTTTCTGACCAATTCCACGGTCGGGGCGAACGCGGCGGTCGACAAGCTGCTCGGCGATCCCGACCTGATCGTGGCGGCGTCCCGCGCCTTCCCGGGCGGCGAGAAGTCGCCTGAGTTCCAGCTGATGCGTCAGGTCTGGACCGAGCGCTTCCTGCGCGAGACCATGGATCCCGGCGAGAAGCTGGCGGCGACGTCTCCCGAGATCCAGGCGCTGATGTTTCCGGGCGTCACGCTCGAGGACATGCACATGCTGGCGAAGGAGATGAAGCTCCTGATGTCCGGTGCGACCACGCGTGGCGGGGGCGGTGATCTCGGCGGCTCGATCATGGCCCAGAGCGCCGTCGAGAACCCCCTTGGACGCGCCTCTGGGCTCGGAAAGCTAGCTGGGCCCGCCAAGGTGCTGCCCGGCGTCAATTTCGCCGCCCGCGCGGGCCTGACCGCCTACTACAACATGGTCCGGGGCCTGCTGACGTCCCCCTCGACTTTGCGCTGGCTCCGGAAGGGGTTACAGTCCCGCGACCCTGCCGCCAGGGAGAGCGCCCGCGCCGAGCTGCAGGCGGCCCTCCAGAAGGGCGGGGCCATGGGGGCATCGACCGGAAGCAGCCTGCATCAGTACTCGCAGCAGCCGGATCAGGGAGTACTTGAGTGACCGACTTTCTGACCGAGTACGAGGCGTTGGCGACCCAGGTGGCCGAGGAGGCGCGCATGGCGTCCACCGCGCTCGGCGACCGGATCGACGCGCTCAAGGCCCTGACGCCGTTTTACGTCCAGAAAATGAAGAACATGAAGCCGGTCAACGAGAGCGACCCTTTCCCCAATTTCGACAGTTTCCAGTCCAGTATCCACGCAACGGAGACCACAGATGGCGATGACGAACCCGGGCTTCGAGGTCGTAGGCGGAACGGAAACTGAGGCGCCGAAGCCCGACAACGGTGCTGCGGTTCGGATGCTCACATTGGCGCTCGCAGCGCTGTCCCAGCGGGCGCTGGTCGCCGTTGCCGACCTCTTCACTCTTCTGACGGTGGGCTCGGCCTTCTGGCTGTGGAGCTCAATCCCGGCGCCGAACGACCGGCAGATCATAGCACTGTCGATCTATGCGTGCTTCGTGCTCGCGGCTAACTGGATCGTGAGGAGGAAGTGATGCGACGCTTTTTGAAGAAACTGGCGCTCGGCGTCCTGCTCGCCCTGCCGTGGATCGGTGCCGCGTGCGCGGCCGAGGTCGATATCTATTGCGTGGTCAATCCCACCGCGCCGCCGTACCAGTGGACGCCTTGCCAGTCCGGCTTTCCGCTTTCAACCGTCAATATCGGACCGGATTCGCAAGCATCGCTGTCGTTTGCCAACGGCCAGCCGTACAGTCTGCTGGCCGAGGATTTCGGTTCCGGCACGCTCAACACCTCGACCCGCTGGAACCGGTCGATCACCGGTGGCGGCGGCAACGCCACTGCAGCAACCAACTCCGTAGGCGCGACCACAATCGGTACCGGTACCACCGCGAACGGCTGGTCCACCCTCATCAGCCAGCGCACGATCTGGGACCGGAATCCCGGTTACAACTACTTCCAGGAAAACATCAACATCCCGATCCCGACCGTCACGCATGCGTACATGCTGTTCGGGTTCGTGGGCTTTCCCTTTACATCAGGCCTGCCGTCGCCCACGCTTGCGACCCCGGCGCAGAACGCTGCGGCATTCGAGATCGGCGTTACCGGCAAACTCAGTGCCGTCACGTTCGCTTCCGGCACCCGGCAGCTGATCGCCGATCTGTCGGTCGCGCAGGGGCTGACCCCGGGATCCACTCAGGTTTCGTCCGGCGTCCCCGGCACCTACACCGGCGGATGCGGCTGCATTCCGCAGATTTCTGCGCCCAAGAGCGCCGGGCTGACCATCACCGACAGCTACAAATACGTGATCGTCTTCCGCGGTGACAATATCCTCTGGTACATCGAGCAGCCGACCGGCAACCTCGGTCTGGTCGCCTACACCACGCGCGGCGCGGTCGGCCTCGACGTCAATCAGGTCACCGTTGGCCACCTTGCCTTGGCCGATGCGACAGGACCGTCGGCAACCGCGACGATGCAGATCAATCAGGTGACGGTCGGAGACACCGGCAAGAATCCTGAGCCGGGGTTCGATCGGTCGGTCTATCCGCAGCAGACTCTGACCGCCGTCAACGATGCGGTCGGCATCAGCGCCATGGGCGCGGGTGCGTGCACGTTTACGACCGTGTCCAACACCAACGTCACCCTGGTGTTCGAAGCGACCGATCCGAACGGAACGAACTGGACGGCTGTAACCGGGTATCCGTGGGGCGGCGGGCCCGGTATTCAGACGGTGCCTTCCGGTACCAACGGGCAATGGACCATCCCCTGCGCAGGGTTCAACCAGGTACGCATGCGGGTCACTGTAATCGGTGCGACACCGACCGTGACGGCAACTGCGGAAGCAGGGGTTGGCACGCCGGGGACGACGAATGTCGTAGCGGCTGCCGCCGTTGGAATCACGCCGACTGACCGCACCATTACCTCGGCAACCGGGTCTTCGCAAACGCTCGCCGCAGCTAACGCTTTCCGGCACTCGCTGACGATCGAGAACACCGGTAATGCCAACTGCGGGGTCAACCCCACGGGCGGTACCGCGGCGATCGGCGGAGCCGGCACGCTGACCCTCGTTCCAACAGGCTCATACACTCCGCGCATCCCGTCACTGGCTGCCATCACTGTGATCTGTACGTCCGGGCAATCGATCTATGGGGATGAAAACTGATGCGCTATTTTCTCGTTTTCATTCTCGCCCTGTTTATCTCGAATGCGCAGGCGCAAACCGGGGACGTGTCCAATCCTCCGGGGCAAGGGGCATGGACCACGTACACGCCTACAGCTACTTGCGGCGCAGGAACGATCACGACCGACACTGTAGCCGGAAGATTCAAGATCATCGGCAAGACCATCTTCGTGCAAATAAACCTGAGCATTTCTACCTTGGGAACCTGCACAGGAAACGTCACTTTCAACTTTCCGACCGGCGGCACCGTCAATGCGACGGGAAGCGAGTACGTGGGGTCGGCGATCAACACCACGACTGGAGCGTCCGTTCCTGTTTTTGCCTTGACAGGCGTGGGCATCGCCATGTTTTTCGCGGCGGCGCCTACTGCCGTCCAGTATTTCGTGACGATAACCTACGAGACGACGTGAGGGACAACAGCCGTGCTTAGAAAAATCCTGCCATTCGTCGTCCTGCTTTTCGCCACCTCGGCCTTCGCACAAAGTGTTCAGCAGTCGGGCACCGTCACCAACAAACATATCCCCTACTGGGTGACATCAGGCGTGATCGCCGACGGCGGCAGTGCCACCGACAGCCCGATTTCCACGATGGGCGTCACCAATAATGGTGGTGCCGGTTTCTGCGTTTCCAGCGATCGGCAGTCAGCGGCGGGACGCAACCAGCTCTGTTTTGGTGCTTCCACGGCTGCCGCTGCCACCATCACCCTGCAAAACTACGGCACGGCTGCTGCGCAGGCTCTGAACTTCGTCATCAATGGCGTGATGCAAAGCTTCATTGCCGGCACCGGAACTTTTACCGCCGGGCATATCCCCTGCTTCCTGAACTCCACCGGCACCATCCAGGACTGCGGTCTGGCCGCGTCCGCAGGCACGATCACAACGGGCGTCTGGAACGGAACGGCTGTTGCCGTGGGATTCGGCGGCACCGGAGGCACTACGCAGGCAACGGCACGGACTGGGCTCGGCCTTGGTACGATGTCCACTCAGAACGCCAATGCCGTAGCCATCACCGGTGGAACGGTGACTGGATTGCCGACACCGACTGTCGCTGCCGACGCTGCGATAAAATCCTACGTCGATTCGGTGGCGACCGGCTTGAACATTCTGGCTCCTAGCAGGCTCGCAACTGCGGCCGTGCTTCCCAACAGTCCGACCTATAGTAACGGCGCGTCTGGCGTCGGCGCCACGCTGACTGCCGGATCTGCTACGACGCTTACGGTGGACGGGACACTGGTCAACGCAAGCGACGTGGTCCTGGTAAAGAATCAGGCGGCGCCGGCCCAGAACGGCATCTACACACTGACCACGGCGGGTGGGGGCGTGGCATGGGTGCTGACCCGGGCCACTTACTTTGACCAGGCCGCCGAGATGAAGGTCGGATCGTACACTTTCATCACTGCTGGTGCGGCCAACACCAATGCCTCTTTCACCTTGCAATCGACCGTTACGACGGTCGGCACCGATGCCGTGACGTTCGTGCAATTCTCATCGACCGGTTCGGGGGTGACCAGTCTGGGCGGATCAACCGGCACCATCACACTTGGCGGCGGGTTGGCGATCTCTGCGAACGCGCTGAACACGGCAGGCGGAATTGATTCCAATGTGATCAATTCAGTCGGCGGAAATTACACCGTTCTGACAACTGATGCTGGCAAGACCATTAACGTTTCGGGCGGACCATTCACGGTAACGCTTCCCGGTGTCGGCGGATTCGGCACCACCGATGCGGTCAGCGTGTGTAACGCCAACGCCAACTCGATCACCCAGCATGCTGTCCTGTTGAGCGGCTTTCCCAACCCCATCCTATCCCGTTTGTATATGAATCAGTGCGTCACCGTCGCCATCGAGAACGGAGTGTGGGAAGCCAAGATTGTCCCGGGAAGGTTCAGGCCTGCATTTATACCAACCTTGTTTGTCGATACCGGAGGCAGCGATACCAATGACGGACTGGTGTCCAATGCTCCCGGTAACGCGTTGCGTAACTCCAATACTTGCCCCGTTGTATTGGGACAGGAATACGATCTTCTGTTCTTTCAACCCATCTGTTCTTTAACGACGGGGCAAGTCTTTGGTCCTGTCGCCATTACCGGGCAATTCGTCAATTCTTCTGTCATGTACTTCAATGGAAACGGAGGCAACTCCACGGTAAAAGCTACTGCGGCGACGGGCACTTCCGCCTTATTCCTCGCAGATTTTGCGCCATATGTGATTTCCGTCAACATGACGTGGGATTGCACGGGCGGTCTGTCCACTGGAGCGGGCTGCACAGCGCTTAGCTTGCACCAGCAAGGCGGAATGGATCTAAATTCCGGAACGGTACTTTCAGGCAATTCGGCAGTTCATGTCGGCCTTAGTTGTGACAGCATGTGCAAGGTTAACGGCGGTGCGACGATTACCTTGTCAGGCACGCTGTTGAACGGCATGGTCGGAAATCTCGGAAGCATGTTCAACCTGGGAGGTGGCATCACCCTTGCCAACAGCACCGCGATCAGTAGTGATATCGTTCTGCTGACCGGAGGAAGCCAGATGAATTTCAGCGGCGGACTTACTGCGGGGTCCGGCATCAGTGTCAGTGAGATCTTCGGGGTTCGCGGAAATGGATCTCAGGCTTGCCTATCGAATCTTACCGTATCCGGATCATTCGGCGCCGCTCGCCAGTGGGGGGTGCTTAACAACGGACAGCTGATCAACACCAGCGCACAAGTCGTCCCCGGCAGTACTTCGGGGATCAACACGCTGGCGACGTGGGGCAACGGCATTGTCGTCAATTCAGGCGCGAGCGCAGGAGGCTGCTGATGAAATTCATTCTTCTTACGATGATGTGTGCGTTCGGACCATGCTATGCTGGTGAACTGCTGCCGCTGGCCAACATGCCTCTCGCCGAAAAAGCCGATGTCCTCCAGGCAGCAAAGGACAGCGGGCTTCATATCGTGTGGAAAGACGAGCCAGATGCCTACATCAAAGGCGACGAACGCCAGAAGTGGGGCAGCGTCTGGTCAGATGAATCGCGGCTGATGCCGTTTTGGGAAGCGTACCGCAAAATAGGACGCGACCGCAAACCGAAACCGTAACTGATGGCCTTCGTCAACGCCCTCTTCAACCTCTGGCCGTCCGGGGACAAGCACATCCCCGGGCTTCGTGACGGCATCGCCGCGGCGGCGCCGACCGTATTTCCGAAGTACGGGATCACATCGAACCTGCTGATCTGTCACGTCATGGCCCAGATCAGTCACGAGTGCGGGGCCGGCCTCGAGGTCGAAGAGAATCTGAACTACTCGGCCCTGCGAATGACCCAGGTCTGGCCGCACCGGTTTCCGACCATCGCTAGCGCGATCCCCTTCTCGCACAACCCGCGGCTTCTCGCCAACAAGACCTACAACGGGAGAATGGGCAATGCTCTCAATTCCAATGACGGATGGAATTATCGAGGTCGAGGAGCTACGCAAACAACTGGACACGATGGGTATAAGGCACTTGGTGAGAAGCTGGGACTCGATCTGCTTCTCCGTCCGGACACCGTCAATGACCCATCCCGTTTTCTTGAGTGCGGGGTTGCGGATTTCGTCCTTTGCGGCTGCCTCCCCTACGCCATTCGAGACAATATAGCACTGGTCACCCTGAAGCTAAACGGCGGCTACACGGGTCTTTCCGAGCGAATCGCGTGGTTCAAGCGGTGGAGGGCGGCTCTGCCGCTGGACTAGGGAACTCAATTGTGGCACGTTCGCCACAACTTCACCGGAGACCTCTCCAATGTACACCGCATTCGACAAGGCGATCGTCGGCCTGATCATGGCCGGTGCCGCCGTCGCCAACTATTTCGGCTTCCACTTCGGCCTGACCGAGTCCAGTGTCAGCGGGATCGTCGGCATCCTCACCCCCATCCTCATATACTTTGTCCCCAACCTTCCGAAGGATCAGGCATGAAGAAGCTCATTCTGGTCGGCGCCGTCGCGCTGACCCTTGGCGGCTGCGCCACGCCGTTCGGCACCACTCTGAAGAACATCGGCACTGCCATCTCGGTCGGCACCGTCTCGATCGCCAACCCGGTGACCCCGACCCGGCTGAACCAGATGGAAAGCGCGATCACGTTGGTGTTCGCCGGCCTCAACACCTGGCGGGATACCTGCGTCAAGGGCATCATCCCGGCCTCCTGCAAGCAGCAGATCAACGCCGTGCAGGTTTACACTCGCCAGATCCCGCCCTACCTGGCGTCACTGCGCAGCTTCGTGAAGACCAACGACCAGGTCAACGCGGTCGCTGTCTTCAACAATCTCGCCAATCTGGTCGAGACCATCAAGACCCAGGCTGCCGCCGGCGGCGCACCGATCGGAGGCTGATATGGACATCATGGCAATTCTCGAACTCGTGTCGAAGGGACTGACGGTCGTCTCCATGATTGAGCAGGCGGGGCAGACAGTCGCCCCAGCCGTCAAGGTGATCGCCGACCTCGTCACCGGCGCATCGGCCGGCACGGTGACCGCGCAGCAACTGACCGACACCGAGACCGCTCTCGACAAGATGATTTCCGACTTCAACCTGCCGCTCTGAGAGGCAGGAAGTCATGAGCGACGGATCGATCGACCTTCGGTTCGTCCGCAACAAAGGCTGGAAGTACAGCGTCGTGGCGTGGCGAGGCCTGATATGTTCGCCGTTTACGCCTACGCATGTCGAGGCCAGGACGAAGCGCAACACCTATCTCGGCATGCACGGCAAGCCGCACGATGGCTTCCCGGCGGGGATGGTCGAGCGCGCCGTGGGCTACGACGATGGCAAGGTCTACGTCATGCCGGACGGCCGACGATGCGACATCATCGTCTCCCTGCCCTGCACCAGGGACCAGGAGAACATATTTTACGCCTTCCTGGAGAAGTCGATTGGCGAGCCTTACGACTGGTGGGCGCCATGGACTTTCCTCTTGGGAGGGCATTACCATCACAAGTTCCATTCGACATGCGCGGCCAAAATCCACATGGCCTTGCGCGCATGCCGTTATTTCCGCTGGCCGACGTCGAGACCTGCGCACGAGTACGACCCGGCCGATATTCTTGCTATCCTGTCAACCCACGTAGAAATACCACATTGAGGGTGGATAGATGCATGACCTGCTGTCTTATATCCACACGCAACTCATTCTCGTTGGTGTCGGCGGCGGGTTCCTTCATGCGCTCCACGAGCGCAAGATCGATCCGCGCGAGATCGCCCGCTACATTGCGGCCGGCGCACTGGTTTCGAACTTTATCGTGCCTTTGGTGTTGATCTTCGTGCCCAGCATTCCGGAGGAGGCCAGTGGCGGTATCGGGTTCATCATGGGGTATGGGGTTTTCCGCTTCTGCCGATTCGCCGACAGTTACCTGGACAAAAACCTGAAACCGTTCGAAGGACCAGAGCATGAATGACCTGTTCAACCTCGTCGCCGCTACCTGCATCCTGCAGATGGCAGTCGTGCTGGCCATGGTGGAAGCCGATCGCGACTATAAGCGCGAATCGCTGCGCATCATCTGGTCCCGCCGAGCCGGATTCGGCGCGGGCGCCGCGACTCTGATCTATTCCGGGATCACCCACAACTGGCAGATGGCAGCGTTGCTGATGGCAAGCGCGTGCGTCGTCATTTTCAGCGTCAACATCATATCGCTGCGGACGCGCAACAAGCCGCCGCTCCACGGTCACCGCCTGCTGGCCCGTACCGCGAACTTCTGGAGACGCTATCCGTGACCTGCAGCCCCAGTGAGTGGACAACAATCGTTACCGCCTTCGCCTTATTGTTGTCCAGTTTAGTGGCAAGTTTCAGCGCCCTGCTTGCCCTGTTTCGCGTGTGTCAGTCGCACGACATGTTGAAGCAGATGAAAAGGGACAACGATGAAATTGCCCGTCGTCTTGCTGGCGCTGCTGTGCGCCCTGATATCCATCCCGGCTGAAGCGCGTCCTCGTAGCACTGATTTTACCGCCGTGGAGCATCCGGCAGGCTGTCCTTGGCGGGCATTCTGCGGGTGCGGCGCTGCGGTACGGATCTTCGGGCGACCGGTGCGTGATCTCTGGCTGGCAGCCAACTGGTTTCGCTTTCCACGCGCGACGCCGGCGCCAGGGATGGCTGCAGTGCGACGGCATCATGTATTTGTGCTCGAGCAGTGGCTGGGCGGGACGACGTGGCTGGTGTTCGACGCCAACTCAGGACATCATGGCACCCGCGTACACGCACGCTCGATCTCGGGCTACGCGATCGTCAACCCACACTAACAACTCGTTAGCGTAAAACTGAAAGCAAGATGCGTTCATAGACGGTCGGGAACGCCTCGCTAAGTTCTTGAAGCAATTCCTCTGCGCGAGCGCGACCCATATTTAAGCCGGCCTTCTTGCACATCGTCGAAAGCACGCTGATGCCCATGTAAGCCGCATAGATCGCGTCTTCCTGCTCTTTGGTCACGGTGTTTTCCTTAAGTGGTGTTTATCGCTCAGTCGTCGAGTTCTTCCGGGAACTTCTCGAAATAGCTCTGCCGATCTAGGCGCTCTTGGATATCCTCGGCGTCGCTCAGCGCAAAACAATACGTGACGCCAACGATCTCTTTCATCCACATCCAAGTATGGTTAGGCGTTAGGCTGGTATATCTCCAACCAGCATCACGCAGCGCCTTCGCAGTGATCTCGTTGGCCTCCTGCCGCAAATTAGCGGCCTTGTTGAACCATGACTTTTCAAAATCAGGCATCCTGTTTCTCCTGTGCGGTCTTTAATGCGACATGGCGGCAGCGCCGAGGTAGATAAGCTCGAAAGTCAGGCCGAAAGCGATCGTCAAGGCGATGGCGGTCCAAACGATGCGCTCGATCACGACTTGCCTCTCTGGTAACGTCGATGTTCCCGTTTGTCCGCGATCCACCCGCCCGCCACCCACAGCGCGTAGAACGGCGACAAGGCGATCGTCGTTGCGATCATAAGCCAGCGAACGAGGGTGATCATGCCCGGCCGCCGACTTCCAGATACCTTACCCGCAGTTCTACGCGGGGGGTGTTGGTCGGCTCGCGACCGTGCAAAACCCACTCACGCACGGTCGTGTACGACTCACCGAGCTCGCGGGCGAGGTCGGCTACACGCCAACCCCTCCGCTTCATGATCCGCTTCAGTCGCTTCTGGAACGTCATGGTTTACCCCTGCTTGAAAAAGTCGTCGAGCATGGTGGCGAGCTCCGGGTTGGCCGAAGCCGGCTGGCCTTGGGCGAGCCCGAACCCCATGTCGGTCTGGCCGGGGAGCGCGCCGCCTCCGGCACCGGCCGATGCTTGCCCGGGATGCGGGAAGGGGGCCTGCGGGGCGCCGGCGGGTTGCTGGATGGACTGTCCTGTCAGTGCTGCTCCATTGGCCGCCTGCATCTCTGCGGCCGTCCTGCGCCTCCGCTTGGTCGTGGGCTCAGCCTGCTGGCCCGGGTTCACCACAGAGGGGGCAGCCCCGGTCGAGGAGGGTTGATTCATAGCCGCAGCGCCAGCAGGGAACGTACCGGCTTGCATGAAAGGGCCGGGCTGTTGCACCTGCTGGGGCGTTTGCTGGACGAACTGCTGCGATGGTCCGGTTGCCTGCAGACGCGGATCCGGCCACTGCACGGGCATCTGTTGCTGGGTGCCCTGCTGACCCTGACCAGACCACTGCTGCGTGGGCTGAATCTGCGTATGAGGCAGGTTCAAATCACCCATTCCGGCGACTTGCGACTGTACCGGCTGTTGGACTTGCACGATCTGCCCTTGCGCAGGCTGAACCATTGGCTGAGGAGGTTGCCCGCTGAACTGAATCGTCGTCTGCTCATGCCCTGTAGGCTGATACGCGATCGCCCCCGCTGGCCGCGCCACGTCGTTCCGCCCCAGCAAAGCGTCAGTCTTCTTCTCGGCGTAGGCCGCCTGCCGCAGCTGGGCGGTCGGTTCGTCGATGTAGGACATCGCCCGGAAGCCAAGCGTGCCCTGCGAGATAAACCAGATGCGGGTGATCAGGTCGACGATGTTGGCGCCGTTGCCCTTGGCCGTGTTCACATACTCACGGAGCGGACCATGGCTGTTCGGCGGCACCGCCAGCAGGAACAGGGTCGGGAAGCCGGGGATCAGCAGCGCGATCTTCTGCTTGTGCGAGCACCAAGGGACCTTCTTATTGTTCTGGTTGATCTTGGTCCACTCGGACATGGGGCATTCCGCACAGGTGCGCGTCGGAGAGCCAGCCATTGGATGCGGCGGACGCAGCAGCGGAACATTTCCAGCCGAGATTGACGGACCAATGCCGTTGTCCGAGAAGCAGTCGGGACGCCCGCCTTCGGCGTTCTTGACGTAAGCTCCTGCGAAATAGATGCGCGACATGACATGGTTGACGTCGATGATCGCGGCGTCGAGGTACACGCCCAAACCGGGGCGATTCGCTTCTCCAGCATCGAAGGTCGGGACCGGGATCTCGTTGTTCGATGCGTCGATCAGCGTGAACCTACCGTCTTCAATCGAGACGTGCGGGGGCATCGCCGAACCGAGATTGGCCGAGAGGGCGGCGCCGACGTCGGGGGCCTGATAACCTTGCAAGTAGGCAGGAAGCTGGTTGGTCAAAGGTTTAACTCCGTTTGATGTTGAGACGACTGAAGTGAGAAATCGACAGCCCCGGTGGCAACTGCCCCTGGTGCTGGTCCATGTACTGCTTGACGGCGTCCTTGGTGACGTTGAAGGTCATCATAGCTCCGCCGCCCCAGTCCGGCTGATCCCAATTATCCAACATCCAGTCCAGGATCGGCTCGCGCTGCTCGATCTTGAAATTCGTGATGTTCGAGATGTAAGCCGTCCCGGCGTCGGTGCGCGTGGAGTCGGCCTGCCGCTCGGCCAGTCGCCGGAATAGCTCGTCCTCGATCTCCTTGAGCTTTGCCTTGTGCGGGGCGCTCCACTCCGCGAGCTTTGCCGCTGCGGCTTTCAGGTTGTCCTCGATCTTGAAGTTCTCGGAGATCAGTTCCTCGTCGGTGCCTTGTGGGCGGTCGGGGGGAGGGTTGTTGTGGCCGGCGCGAGCCGGTGAGGCATCATCACCGACATCCCGTTCGTTGGTGAGTTGCACGGCTTGGGTTTTCTTGCGAGGGGGCATTAGATGTCCAACAATGTGATTGATTCATCCGAACCGGGAAGACGGTATTCCCTACGATGCCCAGGGCCTCTGCATTCGTACCAAGAAAGCCACACCATGTCTTCACGCTCGTTAATGCGAGTCGGGAATAAGGCAAACCGGTACTTCCACTCATCGGTTGTGCTTTTGAGCAGCATTTTAATTTCCTCCTTAAAACCATGATGCCGGGGCTTTTGTCACCCCGGCGGGTTCATGGCGGGCTCCTGTGTTGCATTTTTGCGGCTATAAACCGACTTCAGTGTTCGTAATTTCTACGAACTTCCGATGATTGTCAAGAGCGATCCTTGCAAGGACAAATTATTTTCCAGTCGCCGGAAAATCTCGATCTCCAGCGGGTTCGACACGATCTGCACCACGTTCACCGGAAACTTCTGCCCGGGCCGATGCGCGCGGCGGTTAGCCTGGGCGTAGAGCTCGGCCTTATCAGTGGTTCCATACCAGATCACGGTGCGCGCCATGAACAGGTCGAGGCCGTGCGCCATGGTGCCGGGGTCGGCGATGATGTCGTCAAGGTCGCCCTCCTGGAACGCGGCGAAAATGCGGGATCGGTCCTTCTGGCTGACGTTGCCATTGACGATCTCGACCTTCCGTCTGGTCTGCAGCTCCCGCTTCAGCATCTCGACCACCGACGTCAGGGGCGCGAATATCAGGGTCTTACCGGGCGCCTCGTCGAGGATCTCGTGCAGCGCGGCTATGCGGGGCTTGGCGTCGGTCTGGTGGACCTTGTGCTCGCTGTCATACACAGCGCCGAGTGAGATCTGAATAAACTTCTGGCGCGCGGCTGCTTCGTTCACAGCACTCACCGCGGTGCCCGACGCCATGGTCACCTGCAGGTCACGCTTCAGTGTCTTCATCATGCGGTTCTGATCGGGCGTCAGTTCCACCGACCGCTGCTGGGTCACGCACTCCGGACCGTCCCAGATGTCGTGCAAATCATAGCGAATAGAAGGACTTAAAAGTGCGGCCGCTTTTTCATATCCGTCCTTTTTCGGCACCCACTTGAACGAGTTCGGCTGCACCTGAAACATGGTGTCCAGCTTGAAACCTGTCTTCGATTTGCCGAAGGCGTTGTTCACCAGCTTGGCCAGGCCGTAGGCATCGGTCGGAGCATTGGGTGTAGGTGTTCCTGTGAGAAGCCATAGATAATCTCGCTTTCCGAGAACCTCACGGGCAATCTTGTGCCTGAGAGTTCCGGGATCCTTATAAGCGGACGCTTCGTCGATAACACAGAGCCGAATGTCATTCCGCTTTGCGAGTTCTTCGGAAAAACCCCCCAGCAAAAATGTTCTTCGGGTGTGAGCGCCGGTACCAACGCCGTCAAAGTTGATGATGTAGAAATCAGCGTCTCGCGCGAGTCCCTCGGACCGTTTTGCCGGAGTGCCGTGGAGGATTTCAAACGTGCGACGTCCGAGGAAATTCTTGAAGATGGCGGAAGCCCAGACCCGCTCAAGGGTGGATAGCGGCGCCACCACAAGAGCGCGAAATGTTCCGGGAGCATGTTGCCTCATCAGGTAGTCGGCCGCCCACAGCGTCGACAGCGTTTTCATGGTGCCCATGTCGGACAGATTGAAGCAGCGCCGGTGCAACATCATGAAGTTTGCCATCACCAGCTGGTGAGGCAAGGGCTTGAACGGCGGGGCGATCGGAAAGTCGTAATTCTGGGCGGTGATGATCGGCGGAATCGGGTAGTTGTAGTAGGCAGCGACCTGCAAATTCGCCAGCGTCTTGGGAAAGCAGAAATAGTGCCCGTTGACCGGCTTGAGGTCGGGGATGTATTGCGCGAGCGCGCCGGGCTGGCCCGGGTAAATTATGATATCGCGGGATTCGTCGAGCCAGAAGGAGGTCATAACTTTTCGACTAAACGCCGAACATGTGGCCCGCGAATGATCTTACATTCGAAATCCTCGTCACGCGCCGCCAGAATCTTTTCCGCTTCATCTTTCTGGTGTCTTGCCATTTCGCGCGTTTTTTCGATGATCTCAGCGCGAGTCAAGCGCCCCCATTCGTCCAGTCCGCCGACGCCTTTGAGATGACAACTTGTCAGTATGTCGCTCACACCACGATCCCCCTCGCCGCCAGCCACTCGGTCAACGCCCGAATCACGACCTCGGCGGTGCCGGCTACGGCGTGCCCGCCGGCTTCCCGCACCTCCTTCATCCGCCGGTACTGGATCGCCGTCGGCTCCTTGTCCGGCCGCTTCACCTCGACGTTCCAGAACGCCCCGTCGAGGCACAGCGCGTAGTCGCCGGCGCCGGACTTGCCGAAGCCCATCGTGATCGTCTTGATGACATATACGCGGGTCGGGCCGAGTGCCTTCAGGAAGGCATCGATTGCCGCTTTTTCGTAGGATTCAGGGCCTTTCATGCCTGCCTCTTCGGATTGTTCTCGCAGTCCAAAACGCCACACCATCCGCACAGCGGGTTCTTGGTCTTCGGCCACTCGCCCGATGCCATGCAGTCCTCGATGACCTCGACCTTGTTGTTGATTTTGACCCACGTCGCGTTAAAGTCGGAGAGGTCATGCGGCCCGCCGATCCGGTTCTCTTTCAACCATGCATAATGACCGGCAACCTTGGTGATCGCCGGGATCGCGGCCTTCAACGTCAGCGCTTGGATCTCAAGTTCGAACGGGTCTTCGTATTTCGAATTGCCCGTTTTGAAATCCGAGATGAACACGTTGACGCCGTTGAGCATGGTGACGTCGATCTTGCAACGCAGCCAGACGTCTTTGTCGAAGAAGCCGGTCGGTTTGCAGTCCTTGGTGATGCCGGTCTTTTTCTCCGACTTTGCCTTCCGATCGACATAGGCCGAAACGATCGGCTCCCAGTGCATCATGTCCTGCGGCAGCGGCTTGCCGCCGATCCGCAATTCCATCGCCTCGTGGACCTTGTTGCCGTAGTCGATTTCCGGCGTCTTGTCGAACGGCAGGTCGCGCTTCACGTACTGCCGGAAGCACTTGTACAGGCAAGTGTCCGCCGTTTTCAGCAGGGTGTAGGAGTACACGATTGGCTTGAATGGCTGCACGGGCGCTCCTGCGCGGCGATCGAGAAACGGCGGGATGTCGGGGAAATCAGTCACGACGGTTACCTTGGTGTGATGTTAAAGCTAGTCGTTGTCGAAGTCGCCACGGGCAACGGCTTGATCGAAAGTCAAACTGCTCTGATAGAAAAACGGAATTGAATTGAGCCAGCAGATCATCCGGATCAAAGCCTTCTGATCGCAGGAAGGCGTCCAGCTCTGCGCCGTGCATGCCCTTGACGGCATCCTCGAATCCTTCGCCACAAGCTCGGCAATACTCGCCATCGGGGAGATCATTGCCATGGGCACACAAAATGCATCCGCTCATTGCCCTACCTGTCTATTAAGGAGCATCGCTCGACTCAATCCATCCGCAGCATCGACCCTCGATTTGGTCTGCGGGATTGCAATTCGGCCATGCGCAATTCTTCGGTTTGTGCAGACGCTCTTTCTCCTGCTCGACTTGAAGATCGTGGAACATCTCGCTCATTCCAGGCCCGGTGTCCTGCGATGGGAAGCCTCGTGACATCTTGATCTCCTGTTGGCTGTGACGACGCGATAATGAAAGCTACGAGGCGTCGATCTCCGTCACCAGCGTCTCGACTGCCGTCTCGAGGTCGTCAACGAGATCCGACAGTATCGTGCCGGGCATGTCGCGGTGCTTCTCGATCAGGTCCTTGAGCTCCTGGGCGAAGGTGTTCATTTCAGGCATTCCAAAACTGGCCCACGCTCGTGCGGCGCCAGCTCTTTCAGAATCTCATTGCAGCGATCGTAAACGCTGACGATCGTCTTAGCGCTGGACGATGCCACTGCCTCGACCTTCGGCTTGCCAAGAGCACCCGGCGGCCGTCCGCGGCGCTTGGCAACCCGGCGCTTCTTCGGAACCGCTTTTTCACGCGAAAGTTGACGCTTACGTTCCAGGAAAGAAACGCTCTTGGCCTTCTTGGTCGGCTTCCGGCGCGGCTTCTTCACCGGCTTCGGATCTTCGAACATCGGCGGGGGCGGCTCGAAGTCAGGGATTTGATCGTTCATCTGATATCTCCTTGGGGTTCACGGTATCGACGATCGCACCGACAATGCTCATCGGCGCCCCGTCGTCGTCACGGGTGATCGAATGCTTGAGATCCGGCAAGTTAACACCGTGCTGCAGGGCCAAACTCATCAGGATTGCACTGTCGCGGCACACCGCGTCGAGTTGTTGTCCAAGCTTGGCAGCACTTTTGTCGCGAATACGGTTGATGAAAATCTCGCCAAATCGCCCATCTTCGTAGAAGCCGGTGGTGACGTCATAGCGCTCACCCTGAAATTCAAGGGTGAAACTGACGGACGAACGGCGATTCGGGAGATTACTTCTCATAACATTCTCCCAGTGCCCCGTCGGCATCGAGCGGCAAACCCGGCAACCAAGTGGGCGTCAGACGCATCTCGTCCAGACACAATTGCAGCATTTCCTCCTCACGCCCATCGCGAGGGATCAGCAACAGTAGCTCATCGTAAGGCCAGTTCAAAGTACGAATGCCATATTTTTTCTTGATGCGGATCATGGCCTGCGAGACGATCACCGTCTCGATGCCTTCGCACAAATTCTGCAACAATTTCGACCCCCAGATGAAGCGCCAGCCGTCGCGCTTCTTGACACGCCAGCCGGTCTTCTGGATTTTGTCCTCGGGCTGCGCCATGTGGTACTCGATGGTGTCGTAGATCATCGGCCGGCCCTGAATATAAATCCGGTGATTCTCGATGTGCACGGGACCGTAATCAATGGGATCGCCGCCGGCCAATCGCGCCAGCATCCGCTCGCATTGCGCCCAGTAGCCGGTGCCGCGGGCGCAGATCGATGGGTTGTCCTGTCGATACATGGCAACGAACCGGTCGGCCTCATCCAGCGTCATGTCCACGCGCGGGCCGTAAGTGCCGGAGGCAGCGGTTGCCTTGAACTGCTTGCCGGACGCGCCGAAGCCGCACATCAAGCGGCCCTGCTTGCCCATGCCTCGCATCGCGGTCATCTCGTCGTAGCGAGGATCGCCGGTTTTCGGCTTATAGACCTCCATCTGGTAAAATTTCGAGGCGATATCGACGTAGGGATCCTCGCCGCGCCTGAACTTCTGGATCACCGGCTCATCAGCGCCACCCGCCAAGTAATGCGCGATCCGGCATTCGAGCTGCGACGAGTCTACCGGGGCCAGATAGTATCCCTGCGGCGCCTTGATTGCGCGTCGAATAGGTGAACCACGTTTAAAGTTGAGCCAGTTCGTTCCGCCGCCGCCAGACGGTCGTAGCGTTCCAGCTCCAGCGTAATGCAGGTAAACCGGAGCAGGTCCTCGACTAGCCACCCAGCCCAGGGTTTCGCTGCGGGTTTGCAGGAGGGTCGATTTCTCCGCGAGACGCGCTTCCGCCAGCGCACGAACGCGCGGGTTGTCGTGCTCACGCAGGTAATCCCGCATAAAGGGGTCGTTCTTGGCGATGGCTGGGATGTCACCGTTCTTGCCTTCCTTGTATTCGATCTCGATGCCCTCGGCTTCGAGTAACTCACAAAAGCGCTTGGATGATTGCAGGTCGCTGGACGCCACGCCGAGCGCTTCGTTGCCCTCGATCTTGCGCTTGGCTTCCGATTCCCACAGAGCGGCCAAGGTGCCGGTGTCGAGTTCAAGTACGGGATCGGTGAACATCTTGACGACCGAATCGACGACATCGAGTTCGGAAACCGGAAAGCCGCGCTTCAGCAGCATCCCGAACAGCTTCCAGATCGACTCGACCTCGTCGCAGGCGCCCTCGCCGACCTGGCGCTGGACGTCCGGCGTCATCTGGTGCCAGTACTTGCCTTCGAACAAATTATATGGTGTGAATTTCTTTGATAGGCCGAACTGCTCCCGCACGCTGTCGAGGCTGACACTGATGTGATTGCCCAGCATCAGGCGGGCCATCGACAGCGTGCAGCCGGCCATCGCCGGGATCACTCCGTAGTGGTGCGAGAACGCCAGCTGATCGAACTGGGCGTGGTGGTTGACCATGAAGACGTCCGACCAGTCCTCGGTTTTCATGATGTGGTCGAGCTCGCGGGCGTCGTACCACACCGCAGAGGTGGCCGCCGACCACTTGAAGGCGCAGCCGTGGATCGACCAGCGAGGGTCGCGGACGTAGGACTCGGTGGTCATCGCCTTGATAGTGTAGGGGTTCGGTTCGCCATTGGGTTTATTGTCCCCGCGCAAATTTTTAGGGTCGTAGAAACACTCCAGGTCCGCGACAACGAGGCGCATTACACTTCCTTCGCTGTCAAGCACCCAACACACCAATCAATATCGCGCTGAGACATTTTTGGGTGTCGTTGGCGCGCAGCTTTGAGTTTGGCCGCATTCTTATCAGGCGCTTCCACAACGCCATAATCTTCGACATCAGGGCGGCCTTCCATCCCTGTGGCAAGATAGTAATAGGTGACATGCCAGCGTTTCATTTAGTTCGCCGCCTGCTTCATGATCTGGGCAATGATCGACAACAGCACGTCGTCCCGATCGGCAATCTCCTCATCGGCGAACGCCAGAAACGGAATCTTCATCAGGTAATTCGGATGCGTCAGGTGGTCGGCCGGCGTCCGCCAGACCAGAATCCGCCGTCGGTCCTTGTTGTGGGGACCGAGGGATCTAAATTGCAATTCCGATTCGCTCAGCAGGTGCACGGAGCGCTGCTTGTCGCGGTACGGAGCCGGGCCTCCGGGCAAGCGGATTCGGGCTTGCCGGTCGGGGTGCTGATGGAAGAACTGGGCGTCGATGTCGGTCACCGCGGCAACTTCCCTGTCTTCTTGAATTCCACGATTTCATCAGCCCTTTGCCCGGTGACGCCGTTCATCCAAAGGCCAATGCGCAGAAGCCCTTCATCGATCATTGGGAAAACGAAGACAGCCGCGATCAAAAAGACCGGACCAAGAACGATCGTCCACAAAAAACCATCGCTCATCTCACCATCTCCCTCATCTGATCTATATAGAAGGTACAAGTTAAAGTGGCCTCACCGTTGTGATTCCAGCAGGTTTCACCGGGCAAAGGCGTATAGTCCATTTCCCGCTGGACGAGACAAGGCGAATTATCGCCGGTCTTGATGTGCTGATCGACGCACTTTTCCAACGGACTTCTTGGTTCTGCATCCGGCCCTCGAATAACCGAGCATTTCCATGGTCCATCTATCTCGGGATGTTTCGATAGACCACACTCCAGCGAGTCCTTCGGGTACAAAAGCGTCCATTTGTGCGGCGGTATAATACCGTTTGGCGCAACACTGCCGCTCACCGTCGAAAACCCGCACCATTCGGCTACCTTGCTGACGTCTAAGTCAAAATAGGTGCCGGCCTTGATTGCAACTGTGTTAGGCGGGAAACACTCAATATCATCGCGCGTCATAATGCGGGTGATTACGGGCGGATGCGCCCAATTGTTGTAAACGCTGTAGCATGCCGCTAGCACCAGTAGCGCCACCAGCAGCGCCATCAGGAGCATCGCGCCAACCATCACACCGATAGCCGTCGCTTGCAGGAAGTCTGTCAAAAATTCTGCGACCTGTGGCCACCATCCGCGCCGTACCGGCTCCTCATCATCGAACAGCCCCTGCTCGTGTGCCTCTTGCAAAGTCATGTGTTGCCGGTGTTCGTCTAGAATTATGGGTTTGTCGGTCACTTCACCATCTCCCTCGTCCGCGCCACGATCGACTTGGTCCAGTTCTTCAGCGCCACACCGACGTCCTCGGCGGTCGCCTCGGACGACGCCCGCGCCAACTCGACCATCATGGCGGCGATCCGCTCGGCATCGGCCCGGAAGCGGTCCCGAGTGTGGGTCTGCGCCTGAGCGACCATGGCGCCCAGCACGTTGTCGAACTCGGTATCGAGGTCGTTGGCCGCGGCGCGTCCCGCTGGCGAGATCACGTTGTTGAAGTGGCCAGTAGGATCGCCCGGGTGGCGCTCGCGGACCAGCAGGCCCTTGAGAACGAGACTCTCGACCGGCTCCTTCCAGCGACCGATGGGCATCAGGCGCTCGCCCTTGGCGGCGATCAGCAGGACGGTCTGCTCGTCGGTTGTGAGGTCAGTCATCAAGCGCCTCCTGCGCACGGATTGCGTTTCGATAAGCAATTTCGCCGGGACGTATTCCGCTGCGACGTTTGACGCCTGATCGGAGGCGTTTCTGGGGTGGCATTTTCTTCGATTCAACCCACGCAAGGAAATAAATATTGGCTTCGCGCCACGAAGCAAAACCGCGAGTGGCAAGCCGCCCGTTGACGAACACAACGTATTCTTCGGTGTCGACGGTGACCGGCGTCTTCGATATCCGAAGCAGCCCGACACCGTGCATGACGCGCCCGCCCTTCACCATTCGAACACCCTCCCCGTCCGCAGTTGCGCCGCGGCGCCGGCACAAGCCATCCGATAGCGCTGCCAAGTCCATTCCGAGTGCTCCTCGCCGGCCTTGGTGTTGCGCGAGCCCTGCTCGAACTTGCGGATCGCCGGCACCGAGTAGCCGGTCAGGTCCGCCAGCTGCCCGAGGGTGAGCTTGCGGGCGAGGCGCCAGGCCTTGGCTGATTCGTGGGGTTTGCTCACGTTCCCTCATATGCAGCGAGGTGAAATTTCAATCGTGCGATCGTCTTGTCGATGCTGGCTTCGGTGATGCTCAGAATCATGTTGGCCATCAGCTGGCACATCAGATCCATGGCCAACGGTCCGTCAGCGGGCAGTGCCTTCAGAATCATTTCCTGAATATCGGCTTCAATGGTTTTCATCACTTCCCCTCCATCTTCAAAAGGTTCAACTCCGTGTTCGCCTCGTCCGGCAGATAGCCGAGGATGAAAAGGCTGCGGAGATATGTATTGTCGAGAATCTCCCGCTTGCGCCAGTGCTGATCCATGCGGATCTTGGTCATGTCGCGATCGCGCGGGCGTTCGGAATCGCTGAAATGCGTTTGCATATTTTCCCCTTGTCTCTGGACAATGTATTTCACACGATTCTACGAACGTCAACGACAAAATAAAAGCAGGTGCATGGAAATGGGGGCTTGACGAAACCGTGACGGGGGAACAGTCTCCGCGTCCTCGTGAAACGGAAAACCCCGCCAGCATGGGCGACTGGCGGGGCGATCACCGCTCGCGGGGACAAGGGGATGAACGCCGCGAGCCCCTTGATACCATCACCCGTAACATGAGGCAAGGGGCCCATGCCGTTGTTCATCAAGAGCTTGCCGCTGTCGTACGCAGTGGATTCGCCCCGTGCCAATTAAGGACTGGGCCCTTGCATACGCCAAAATAGGGTGGCCGGTTTTCCCCGTCACCAGATACAAAACGCCGTTCAAGGGCAGTCACGGGCACCTCGACGCAACCACGGACCCTGTCCAGATCGAAGCATGGTGGACGGCGCGGCCAACGGCCAATATCGGTTTGGCTTGCGGTGACGTGGTCGTGATCGACGCTGATGGGGTTACCGCCGTCGCCCGCCTCAAGGCGATCGGCACCCGCCACGGGGGCTTCCCGCGAACCGGGATGGTACGCACCGCACGCGGCATCCACCTCTATTTCAGAGCGCCCCCAGGCGTGCGGGTCGGAATGGGCGGCGAGCGACGCAAGCAAGCCGGCGACGACGGAATCGATTTCCGGGGTCACGGGGGCTGGGCGGTACTGCCCCCCTCGATCAATGCCAAGAACGGATTTGGGTGGACATGGATTTCACCCTTACCGCTCGCCGAGCTGCCAGATTGGCTTATGCCTGAAATAACGGGTCTGGCTGTTGCCCCACGCACTTCTTCTATCGGTCATCTGGGCCCGCTACCAAAATATCTCGAAACCGTACAAATTCAACAAGATGTCGGTCGTGCCTTATCTGAAAACTTAAAGGCTGCGTACAGTCTTGCTGAACATGCCAGACTTGAGTCAGCACTTAAAGCGACCTCTGCAAACGGCTATTACGACTGGGTTTCAGTTGGGATGGCGCTCAAGGATCTGGGGTGGGAGCGCTCCGACGGTACGGACCTCGGTTTTGTGATTTGGGATCAGTGGTCTCAGACTTGTCCCGAGAAGTACGCGCTACACGCTTGTGAAACCAAGTGGGCTTCGTTCAAACGGTCAGGAGTGTCGATCGGAACCGTCTACCATCTGGCGCGGCAGCATGGGTGGAATGGGGGCGCTCCAGCAATTGATCAGTTCACTGGAGCGCCTCACGCAGGGCAAGAGGCTCCTCGGCCAGCGCTTAACGGCCACGCCAGCGGGGCGCAAGCGCTCCCCGCGGCGTTCGGCGGGCAGCAGCCGATCTTTTTCCCGGACCGGACCGAGGAAGGCAAGACGCGGGCGACCATGCTCAACACCAAAGTGGCGATCGGCGGCCTCACGGTGGATTGCCGGTACGACCTGTTCCACAACCGGATGCTGGTCGGCGGCGAGGTGATCTCGAAGTGGAGTTCCAGCGAGCTCTCGGACCACGTGGTGTCGATGCTGCGCGACATGATCCGCTACCGCTTCGGCTTCGATCCAGGCAAGCAGAACACCCAGGACGCCGCCGAAATACTGTGTCTGAACAGGATGTTCGATCCGATTCTTGATTATCTGGGTGCGCTTCAGTGGGACGGCCGACCCCGTCTCGACCAGTGGATGACGGCCTACCTCGGTGCTCCTGACACCGAGCTCAACCGCGCGGTCTCCCGCCTGTCCCTGATCGCCGCGGTGCGCCGCGTCCGCCACCCCGGAACCAAGTTCGATCAGATCATCGTGCTCGAGGGACCTCAAGGGCAAGGCAAGTCCGAGGCGATCGAGATCCTCGCTGGCGCCGACAACTTCTCGGACCAGAGCATTCTGGGGGTCGACGACCGCAAGCAGCAGGAACTGACCGAAGGGGTGTGGCTGTACGAGATCGGCGAGCTCAACGGCATCAGGCGAACCGACATTGAGCACATCAAGGCGTTCGCCTCTCGCAAAACCGACCGCGCTAGGCCGGCCTATGGCCGCTACATGGTGCAGCAGCCGCGCCGCACCGTGTTCTTCGCCTCCTGCAACCGCAACGACTATCTGCAGGACGACACCGGCAACCGACGATTCTGGCCGGTCGAGGTGCGAACCATCGATCTGGCCGGCCTGCGGCGCGATCGGGACCAGTTGTGGGCGGAAGCGGCTCACCGGGAAGGAACGGGTGAGTCGCACTATCTGCCCGAACGGCTGTGGCGCGTGGCCGGCGAGATCCAGGCCGAACGCATGGAGGCCGACGAGTGGGCGGACGCGATCGCCAATTACGTAGCGCTCAAAGAACTGACCAAGGTCAGCATCATGCAGGTTCTGACCGACAACCAGTTTCTGCAGCTACAGCCCGGCCAAGTCGGCCAGAAAGAGCAAAGCCGCGCGGCGAGGGTGCTGCGCGGCCTTGGCTTCGAGCGCTATCGCGACGTCACGCCAGACAGCCACGGTCGTCGCCCGTGGCGCTACCGGAAGCCCGGTTAGGGGGCGGGGGTCGGGGGAACCGATGCCTTCAGCGCGGTGGCGAGGTCGGTCAGCTTTGCCACGCTGGCCTCGATCGCCGGCGAGTGGTCGACCGGCGGGACGTTGGCGGCGAGGGCTGCCACCAGGGCGGCAATCTCGGCGGTGACGGCATCTGAAAGCGCTGAAACGGCGGCGTTGAGGTCGGCGAGGGCCTGAGCTTCGGTGTCGGCCATGTGATGGAATCCTTCGGTGATGGCGGTTGCGATGAGGCGGGCGGCGTGATGGATAGCCTCGACCATGGCGTCGTTGTGGCGTTCGGCGGGATCGAATTTACCGGACATGCGGGTTCCATGGGTGAGGCGGAGGACGATGTAGCACGCTATTTTCGAAATGTCACCCATCGGGGCATGAGGCGCCAGACCAACCATCCGAGGGCGGGGCCGGCGAGGAGGTGGGCGAGGAGGGGTTTCACTCGGACACCTCCACAGACTCGACTTCCTCGCAGGTTTCCCCGCGGTGGCTATAAAACAACCCCTGCTTGGCCCGTTCGGGCTTGGCTGTGCCCTCAATGACGAAGTTAGCGGCGGCGTGCAACATTCCATCGCGTGTACTGCGAAGCTCGCATGCTGCTTCAAACGTGCGACGGACCCAGTAGCGGCCGTGTGCGTAAAATGGCGAGCCCACGGACACATCCAGGAAGGCAATTTTTTTACCTGTTCGAATGATTTTCATGCCCCGTTCCACTGATTGGCGAGCTCGCATGCCTTCCGCACGCCCTCGGCATAGGCTGCCATGGCCGCTTCGCGGGAAGGGAAGCAGCGGTCCCGGTAAACGTCGTTGATGCCGAGCTGCCAGGTGCGGCCGTTGCACCCGACCATGATGTCGGCCTCGCCGTGGGCGTGAACGAACAGGGAGGGCGAGTGTACCTCCCAGGTGAGGCCGTTGGATTCGAGGGTTTTCATTGTTTTTCCCCTTCAAAGTGTGACGCGAGCGGCGAGGCGCTCGCTGATGATGCCGTTCCGCGCGCAGGAGTCGACGAAGTCAACGAAAGTTGCGCGGGTGTCGGCCGGGTAGTCGCCGTTGCGGTATTTCTTGCGAACGGCGGTCGGGTGATTGCTCCAGAAATAGCGGCGGAAATCGTCCTGACTGGTGATCGGGCGGGATGAAGCGTTGCGGTCGCGTTGCATGGTGGTCCCCTATTTATAAACGGCAATCCCACGGGTGTAGCAGGAGCTGATGTCGCTTCCATCCCCGCCCTCGAGCGTGTTGAGATCACCCGACCGGAGGATATACAGCGCGCAGCCGCGCGGGTCGCCCTGGACGTAGGACGCAAAGCCGGGATAGCGGGCCATGATCTGGGCCAAGCGCTTAAGGGCACCGCGCTCGCGGTCGGGCATAAGCGAGTAGGTCACGATATCCTTGCCCTCGCCATGGCGATAATGGTGATGTTCCAAGTAAGGCGGGCCATCGTCGTCATGGATAAAACCGGGCGTTACCTTTTTGTGGCCTCGAGCGATCGCCCATGATCCATAAGAGTTCCCATCGCCGCATTCCAGCTCATGCCAACGTTGCAAGGTCATGGAGATGCGGCGGAGCGCCGTGGCGTCTTCGTATGAGATGCCGGCGGCTTGCAGGTCGTCGATACAGGTTCGTTTGGCTAGCATGGTGGTTCCCCTTGTTTGGTTCTGTTTTAGTACATTGTATTGGGCGAGGCGTCAAGACAGATAGATCAGTCCTGCCATGAGGTAACCAGCGAGGGCGCATAGTCCCAGGGAGGTGCCGACGGCGGTACAGCTGATGATTTCGGTGTGGGTCACGATTGCGCCTCACTTGCGCGCTGGTAGGTATATTTGCCCAAACCGGTCAATTCATCGCGAGTTGGCGCGGCCTCGCCAATTGCCTTAAGGCAGCATGCCAGCAAGGGGCCGGTCATGCCGGCAACGATTGCGGCGCGCGGCAAAGCGCCTCTGGCAATGTCCTCGAGGATATCGTCCACCCGCATGAGGTACTGCCCCATGGCGTAGGGATTATAGCGCTTGCCGCGTGACTGGCGCACGTCGTATTGCGTGACCGCGTGCACCAAGGCGGACCGAACGGTACCGCCGAACATTCGGAATTGTGTCATGGCTCGAATTCCATTGAATTGACGATGTGGTCCGGGTGTTTCGCCATGCCGCCGCAATCAAGAATGTACTGGATTTGCTGGCGGGCACGGGTTGCGTTCCTCTTGACCAGCTGTTCCATGAGGTAGTGGCAGGAATAGCCGTTCGGGTGAGTGGCAAGAAGCGACTCGCCGCGCGCGTGTTTGTGGAAAAGGCCATGCGTGTCGAGGTCGGCGATCGTGCGGACTTGCAGTATGCCGAATGGCGTTTCCACGGGCTGAAGAATGCTCTTGTCGCTTGGTGGGAATAGCGAGTCGCCAATGTGTCGCATCTGTCTTGCTCCAAGGTTTGAGGGACTTCTACTGCCTCAAGCCCGGTATCCTTTCGGAGCCGGGCACAAGGGAGGGTTTGGGCGGGCTATTTGCAGCCGTAGGCGCTGAAAGCGCGGCAAATGCGCATACGCGACGATTCGGTGAGGTGCTCGGGGAAGTGAAGGGAGCGCGATTCGTGGATTCCCTTCTCGATTTGCTCGCGCGTGCATTCGTTCCAGTTATGGAAGGTAAGCCACCGAACACCGCGCGCGGGGTAGCTGTCCGGCTCGCATGCGACGGCCCATGACGGCTCGCGATATTCCAAACCAAGGTGTACGGCATCGCTCAGCGAAACGTTCTCGATAACGAAACCGCGTTCGTCAGCCTCGCAAACGTCCTCGCCTTCGTCATGAGGGAAGTAGCGCTCGAAAGTGACTGAAAAGCCTTTGCGTGTCATTGGTCGGTTCCTCCGGGATAGTGGCTAGAATTGGTTTTAAAGGGGTCTGGGTGAGTTTTGGGTGGGAGGGGGCTAGTCAGGGGGGTAGCCCGGACCACATCGCCTTGAGGCTGGCGAGCTCCGCATAGCGTTCTGGCCATGTCGAGCGCAGCGTGGCCCAATCCATGCCAAAGGTGAGGCCGCCCCGCATGTCGCGGAAACACTGGTTGATGATTGCGTTGTAGCGGCGCAGTGCGCCTCGCTTGGTCCTGATAGTCATTTCAATTCCCCTCTCGTTGGTGTCCGGTCAATATACATTGTATCAGAGGCGGGGCAAGGGGATTCTCGCTTGGCGCCATCACAAGAACGTGAGTGGGACACTGGGCCATAGAGTGGGCCACCGTAACCCATTGATATTGGCTGGTTGTCCCACCTGTCCCAGTATGTCCCACTTGATTCTATATTGGTTTGTAGAAAGGGAGATAGGGACAGGTGGGGTATACAGTGTATAGGGACAGTGGGGACAGGGGAATATAGGGGACAATAGGGAATCAGTGGGCCAAGGTGGGACAAGTGGGACAGCGTTGATATCATTGAGGTTTTTAGAATGACCAAGTGGGACCGAAGTGGGACGGACCGGGACATAGCGGGACAAATCGAGATAAAAGTCACTTTTTAGTGAGGCATTGTATTATTTTAGTGTTTGACAAGCCTAAATATACATTGTATCACTATTTTCGAGCGTAAATTTAGGAACGGAAGTAGAACAAAATAGCGCGATTTAGGAGGATACAATGTCTTTAGAGCATGCAATCCTGGTTATCATGATGGCTTTAGGGCTTATCCCGGATCTTAGTGCGTGGTATGCTATTGGGGATGACCTGGTTTAAGGTGACTGGTTAGTTTCAACAGCCCAAATGGCGGAGGTAGAGAGATGCATGTTCAGGGGCGTAAGGTTTTCGTGACGCGATACGAGGTTGCGGCGTTCAATCGGGGATGGCCGTGCAGTAAACTGCGGTCGACGCGCAGCTATTGGTTTGAATTTGATTCGCGCGGTGATCTTGCCGACACGGACTTGCCGGAAAGCGATGACGGATCGGAGGCGAGCGCAATGGCCGACGATTGCAAGAAATACTTGGTTGAGGGTGAGGTGCCTGATTGGGCGGCTTGCACGACTGACTGACCGGTTAGCGCTTCGCTTTCCGGACGAGATGGTTTCAACAGGAGGGGAATGAGATGGTGACGAACAGTGAGTATTGGGAAGGCAAAACGCTGGCATTGATCTATCGCTTAAACGCGCAGAAGGCTGCAGTGCAGGCGGGATGGCGCATTGCCGGCTTGATGGGTGCCGTGCAGGCATTTGAACACGTCGACTTTCCGGGAGGACACGTAGGGACGTGGGAGTCGCTTTGTGCAGAGTATGAGATCAAGGTGACCGGTTAGCGGCGGGCTTTCCATTTCGCCAGATTGAGCGCTCCGGCTTTCAGGCCGGGGCGTTCTTTTGTTTGGCGCAAGCGATTCGCGCGTTCGAGGCGCTCCCGTGCATCACGTTCGATCTTGTCTGCTAATAGCTGCAGTGCCCACGCCGGCGTGCCGCGTCGTCCTGAACGCCAGTTGAGCGCTACTGTGCGGTGAACGCGACCGTCTAGGAGCTCGACCAGATCCTTGCCCGTTGCACCTGGTCGGAGAGTGTTGGCTAACTCGAAAAGCGGTGTAGCGGGTTTCAAATCGAAATCTCCTCTGTGGCACAGAGTAGCGATATCTTCCTGCATGCATATGCATGGAGATTCCTGATCGCAAGCCATTAACCCCTCACCTCCGACCGGTCACCGCGTCCCCTTGACGACGCACCCAGCACCGCCAGCCATATCCAACTCTTGAGTTAGATACGATAGACCCCATGTAAATAGATGAATGCTTAGTGTTTACATAGGCTTAGCTGTAGTTTCTAACGTGCAGCCTAGCACCTTGTCGAAATGGAACTCGGCCTCGAGCATGGTAACGAAATAGTGATAGTCACGCGACCGTGATAGTTCCCGCGAAGCGATGGCCCTCGGCGAAATAAAATCTTGGGTAGGCCGGGTCGTCCGTCCCCCAAAAATTTTCCAAGTTACTATTGCAATTTGCAACAGACGATTGTACTACACGAATATCGACCGTTCGCCGCCACCCACTATCCACTCGACCTACGCCGCTCACCGGTGCGTTAAAACCGCAAAACGCTGAAAACCAACCTCTCGGAGCATCCAACGCATGTCCGACCTTCCTGCCTTCGAACCCTTCGGCAAGATCCCCCGCCTGGCGCGGGAGTGTGTCGTGACCGAGAAGATCGACGGGACGAACGCCAGCGTGCTGATCACCGAGGACGGCGATGTCTTTGCCGCCTCCCGATCGCAATGGATCACGCCCGAAGCGGACAATTACGGCTTCGCCCGCTGGGTCGTCGGCAACAAGGACGACCTTTTGCGGCTCGGCCCCGGCCGCCACTTCGGCGAGTGGTGGGGGCAGGGAATCCAGCGCAATTACTCCTTGCGGGAGAAGCGCTTCTCGCTGTTCAATGTCAGCAAGTGGAGCGACGGCGAGGTGCGCCCGGCCTGCTGCTCGGTCGTCCCCGTGCTGACCACCGATATGTTCGACGCTCCTGGCTTGTCGCACCGGATACTGAAACAACTTCGCGAAGAAGGCAGCCGCGCGTCTCCCGGATTCATGAAGCCTGAGGGAATCGTCATTTTCCACATCGCCGCCAACCTCCTGTTCAAGAAGACCCTGGAACGGGACGAGGAGTGGAAGAGTAAGAAGTAGCAACCCCAACTACACTACAACGTATCAACAGGAGACCGAGCAATGGCCAACGTCTACGAAGGCACCCCCGACGGCCGTCAGGCCGAGACTGCAATTCCCGTCTCTCGCTTCCGCCCGCGCTACCGCGCCCTCACCGACGAGGAGAAACTCCTGCACGACGCCCTCAAGGACAAGGCCGCCGAGCTGGAAGTCCTGTTCCAGAAGGTCAAGCCCGGCAGGTACAACTCCCTCGCCGTCACCTCCCTGGAACAGGCGATCATGTGGATCGTCAAGGAGTTGACGTCGTGACGACGATCACCATCACTCCCGTCACCTCGACTTTCAACGAATCAGCTTTCCTCGAGGACCTGACCAAGCCCTCGCTGCATGCGCTGTCCTACGCGCTACGTCATCCCGACACCTGGCCCAAGGGGTTTGTCTGGAAATACAAGAACTGCGACCAGTGCGCGATGGGGCTGGCGCATCTGCTGTGGGACACAATCGCCATTTCGAACGACGCTGAACGCGCGGTGTCCTACGCGGCTTCCGGCTTCGCGATGCCGTACGAGGAGGCACGGGATATTTTCCTCGGCGAAGGCGACTGGATGCCGCTGCTCGTTGAGGGGCACTTGTGGTGGAAGACCACCGAGTATGATTTCAAGCGGGTCACCCCCGAGATGGTCGCCGATCAGATCGATGCTTATCTGGAGCGCGCGGAATGACCCTCCGCGACAAGCTCCTGAACGCCATCGACGTCGAAGCGTTCTCCCGAAACGCTTCCGATGACGTGCTTCTGGACATTTTGCTGGCTCAACTCGAGCAGGCGAAGGCCGATGTGTTCGAGGCGAGGCAGGCTGTGATCAAGGAAGGCATGCGGGCAAACGATATCGAGAAGTGCTGGCGTGACGAAATGCATCGGGTAAAGACTGATCCGACTTACACAGCGCAGGGCACTTTCTTCTTCGTGGAATCATCGCGCGCCGATCGCACCGCGTATATCGTGACAATTTCCGGCCGGGAGGTCTCGATGGCGCGGCGCGGTGGGCGGATTGATTACCTTGTTCAGCGCATCAGCGCGCAGGAATACGAGAAGTGGACAGCATGAAATCCGACCTCGTCGACATCGCCTGCTTCGTCCGCATGGAGACGCCCCGCGCGTATCTGATCAACGACGGGCATCGGGAGGTCTGGGTGCCGAAGTCGCAATGTGAGGTTGAGCGCGGCGACAAGACGAGCATCTGCACGATGCCCGAGTGGCTCGCGAAGGAGAAGGAACTGATCTGATGTTTCACGTTGGGCAGAAAGTGGTGTGCGTGGATGCCAGCCTCTGGATGAATTATCCTTGGTGCAAGGGCACGGAGGTCGTGCAAGGCACTGTGTACACGGTTCGAGAGGTCGGAGTGACCACCGACGGGTTAGCGGGGGTCAGGTTATACGAGGTTGTACTGAGTGGCCAGATCTGCGCGATTACTTACAAGCCATTTCGTGATCGTTTCTATCGAGCGTCCCGCTTCCGCCCCCTCACCGACACCTCCCAGTCCACAAGCTTCACCACCGGCGCCCCGCGCGACTCTCGCAAGTGGGACAATCGGCGGAAGGTCAAGGTGCGCGCATGATCAAGGACTTCATCATCGCGTTCCTGCTGTTTCTCATCGTCTCTGGCGCGATCTGGTACTTCGTGCAGATGTTCAAGGCGACATTCAGGGGGTAGAGTATGAGCGAGCCGCAGGTCACCTCGACGCACTGTTTCCGCGGCCACTTGCGGACGGAGAAGAGCACCCGCTGGTTCTTCGACAAGGGCAACGGTCGGAAGTATCCGATGTGCCGCAAGTGCGAGTCGATCCGGCGCAATGCGAAGTATGCGGACGACCCTGTTTATCGGGAGTGGTCGCGGGCGAAGTCACGGGCGTGGTGGACGGCGCATCGGACGACAACGAGCCAGGAGAATGTGTGATGGCCCTTGATTACAAAACAGCGGTTGAAACTATGCGGCACATGACCGGGACGTTTCCCAGCAATCAAGAGATGCGCGAGGCGGTCGATCGTGAATTGCGCAAGCTTAAGCATTCCAAAGCCGTCGGGTTGAGCAGATCTGCGCCGGATACATACGAGGAATATGCCGACGTCCGGCTTCGTTTTTGGGCAGGTATTGACGCCGCCAAACCCGGCGCTGACCGGACGATGGTTTTCCCCGTTTATCCCGTCCCGCCTTGCCCGATCGCCGAAGCAGCGTTTCCCGCATCCAAACCAAACACCGACCACATCTGGGACATGATCGTGCTGGCGGCCCGCGCCTCGAGGTACGAGTGACCCCCGAACAACTCCGTACCGCCGGCATCCGCCTCTATGGCCGCAAGCGCTGGAAGTCGCATCTGGCCCGCGCGCTCGCAGTCGACGTCTCCACCATCCACCGCATGTGTGCCCGCCCCGAGATCCCCGGCCCCTACGAGGTCGCCATCAAGGGCTTGGTGCAGAACAAGCAGGCCCAGGAGCGCCTGGAACGCGAGGCTCGCAAGCTCGGCCTGGTCCCGAGGAAGCGCCGCAAGAAAGTGCTGAAGCCGAGAGAGCGCAAACTGATTCCGTATGCCGGGCAAGAAACCACTTGACACCACCCCAATTGTACTACACTGTATCGACATCCTGCTGTTCCTCCCACTTTCCTTCCAGCAGGTCCTCGTCCTTCCCTGACAACGAGGAAACTTCGGGGCGCCGCCTCGCCAACGTGGAGTAGCGCCGTGGCGCCCCGCTTTTTCAGGAGACTGTGATGGATGAAATCGACGAGGCAAGAATACGCAAGTTCGCCGCAGAAAAGGGGCACAATCCAGAGCAGATTCTTGCACAGTGGCATTTCGATAAGCTTATTGGTCCGGTGTTCGAGAAAATACCTGCGGAAATCCAGGTCGAGATCCTTCTTCTTGGCTTGGTTAGGAGTCTTCTGGCCGCGCCGGCGGATAAGGCCAACAAGCTGTGCGTGTCGTGCAAGATCACGCTTGCAAAGTTGCCGTTCGGCAAAACGAATTAAGGAGTTCAATATGACGTTCCAGGCCAAGCTGGTCGATCCGAACGGGAAGCCGAAGGCGGTGGTCGCGACTCACGACCGCGTGGCATCAGGCAAGGAGTTCCAGTTGTTCCAGCATATGCTCGGGATCATGGCGCTCGGTTGCGTGCCGGATGCAGAGGGGCGGTTTGACGCAGCAGGGCACCAGATGACGCGCGTGCTGTCGCCTGACGAAATCGTTTATCGCGCTGAGGCGCTGGTGCGCAAGGCGATGTGGATCGCGGAGGACAACGGATGGGTCGTCACGGCGCCCGACATCGACCAGCTTTACGATGACCACGACAGTGTAGATTCGCAGCGTGTCGGGTTCGGGACGCATAAATCGACTTCGATCATGGACGAGATCGCCAAAGTATCTCAAGACGACGACATCCCGTTCTGATGATCCGCCCCCTTCGATCCACCCGCAAGCGGCGTCCCAAACGCAGGGAGGTCTCGCGTTCCTTCCGGATACCTCCGGACGTCGACCGCGAGTTGGCGAAGGTGGCGGCCGAGAAGGCGTGGACCAAGAGCTTCCTGATCAGGGACATTTTGTACTCCTGGTTTACCTACCGGGCGAAGAAAGGGGAGATCGATGACAAGGGATGAGGTGAGGGCGGTTGTAAAGGATTTTTGGAAAGCGCCAAATAGACGGTCTGAAGCTGGTGTACAAGCGGGTCGTCTTTGGCTAGGTCCGCTCGGCGGTTTGACCATTGTTATCGTTCTCCTGTGGATCGGACACGCGTATCCGCGGGATATCGACGGTCGCTATGCGGCCTCGCCGTTGAAGAAGTGGTTCGACGGGCTCGCGTCCGGCAAGGGACCGTGCTGTTCCGATGCTGACGGCACCGCGCTGTCGGATGTCGACTGGGAAGCGAAGGACGGGCATTACCACGTGCGCATCGATGGCGCGTGGTGGCTCGTGCCGGACGAGGCCGTGCTCAAGGAACCGAACCTGTCGCAGCGTACCATGGTCTGGCCGATCTATTACCGATCGGACCTGAGCCCGGTCCGGATCGAAATTCGCTGCTTTATTGTGGGAGCGCAGGGATGAAGCGCAACGTTATAGCGCTTGTTCGCTTGAAAGAGGTTTTGCGTTACGATCCGGATACAGGATTGTTTTGGTGGATTATTAAACGCAACGGTACGATTACTGGTAAGCCTGCAGGCGTTCTCGGAAAATACGTGCGAATCAAGATTGACGGAAAATCGTATTCGGCGTCGTGCATGGCGTGGTTGTGGATGACGGGTGAATGGCCAACACAAGAAGTCGACCACAAAGATTTGAACAAGCACAATAACAAATGGGAAAATCTTCGAGCAGCAACTCGTTCGCAAAACACGACGAACATACCGCGAAGGAAAAGTGGGTCGAATAAATACAAAGGAGTTACTCGGCACAAGCATTCAGGTAAGTGGTCGGTGTGCATCACAATAGATGGAAAGCAGAGAACGCTTGGACGTTTTCACGATCAAGAGAAGGCGGCGGCCGCTTACGCGGAAGCAGCTAAAAAGCACTATGGCGAATTTGCGAGGCTTAAATGAAGATCGGCGTTTGTACCACGACTATAAGGAAACCTGAAGCGTTGAAAGTACTGCGCAAATTTGCAGGACACAACGTGAAGTTTTTTATCGCGTTGGACACAAATTCGGACTTCAAAGCCATTTCGACGTGGGGAGACCTCGACGACCAGTTTTGTTGGATGACGCCGGATTGGCAGAAAAAATTCAAGTGCTCCGAAGCGCTCGGATGGCGAACATTGAGCCGCAGGAACACGGCTTTTCTCGCTGCCCTCGAATGGGGGTGCGATGCAATCTATTCTCACGACGATGACAACCTCGTAACCGAGGTAACTTTTTTCGAGCAGATCGCCATTAACTTCGAACCGTTCAACGGCATCAAGGTCACCGGTACCAACGGCTGGTTCGATCCAGGCAGTCTGCTGATCCCGGCCACCCGCCATCGCGGTTTCCCGCACGGCAAGCCCGTCAGCAAGACCGCTCACCCCGTCACCAACGCCAGGGTAGGTGTCGCCGCTGGCCTCGTCACCGGCGACCCCGACATCGACGCCACGACCCGCATGGAGCATCGCCCCGACATCGGCAGCGTTCACATCCTGGGCTCGACCGGCGTGGTCGTCGACCCGCACACCTGGACCGTCTTCAACAGCCAGAACACTGCGGTGATCCGCGAGCTGATGCCGGCGTGGTTCATGATGCCCGGGGTCGGCCGCCACGACGACATATATGCTTCTCTCATTGTTCAGCGCGTCGCCCGCGAGCGGGATCTCCACGTCCATTTCGGCCCGCCCTTCACCTACCAGCAGCGCAACGCGCATGATCTGGTCAAGGACCTGCGCGCCGAGATCGATGGGATGGAGAACGTCTGCAAGCTGGCGACCCTGCTCGACCACATCGTTCTGCCGGGCAAGAGCGTGATCGAGGACACCTGCATCATCTACTCGGCGCTTCGCTACTGCGATTTCCTGCCGATCGAATCGGCGAATGCGGCGCTGCTGTGGATCGAGGATGTGGGGAGTGTGCTTTGATCGTGAAGCTGGTGCTAGGTACGAAATCTGATCCAGGGCCGAAGGTAATTGTCGAGTCGAACATCAAGTTTACTGAAGTCACGGCGTTTGATAATTGGCTGAAAGTCCAGAAGCTGGCGCGCGACTGGCTCAGGATGGAGTTGGACAAGGGATGAAACTCGCCATCGGCTTCTCAACCAAGGACCAGGTCGGCCTCACCCGGCATACCTTGCTGCGAGTTCTTCGGCACGACGATTTTGACTTGCTATGGGCCGATGGGTCGCGCACGTCGGAAGGGCAATCCTTTTTTACTCGTAACGCCGTCGGCCGTACGATTGCGTACCCGGAGGTTTACGGCGGCGCCGACGCGGCGATCGCATTCAAATTGAGCACGGCCTTGGCCTCGTCCGCCAACTACACCCACATCGGCCTGCTCGAGAACGACGTCCTCCTCGACGAGGACTGGTACGAGCCGACAATTGAACTGTTCGAGAAGGGGAAGCAAGATGGCCTCGCTGTCGGTGCGGTTAGCGCACGATCTTATGTGGACCGTGTACTGGTGCAGCGGGATGGCTATGCCGTTATGCACAATGTGGGCGCCGGCATGGCCATCTTTACGAGGGAGGCCGCCGAGATCGTCCTTCGTTCCTTTCGCACGGCATGGTGGCCCGCTAATCGTCTTATTTTTGCTCAGTTATCTGGCATCGATCTAGCCACCTACGCCGCCTTCCGCGGCAACGACCAGTGGGTGACGACCGACTGGGGCTGGGAAGCCCAACTCGCCAGCCATGGATTGGCCACCCTGGCTCTGACCCCGGCGAAGTGCCAGATGATCGGACAGAACCCGCCTTTGGAGCAGCAAGGCTTGCATCTCACGGCTCTGAACATTGTTTCGGGGCGTTGGACAGGAGATTCTGGGAAGTGGGATGATCCCGAAGTTGATTTTCAGCGCTATGTCAACGTCCTCGACGCCCTTCGCTATGACGGTGCCCGAACCGACCTCCCCGGAATCATCCACCGCGACGGCGCCGGCATGCTGTTTTTCCCGCATCAACTCGGCTATTTCGCAGGGGGTCCCGCATGGCTAGGAACTTTGGAATTGCAATGGAACCAGGGTTTCGGCCCGTTCGCCTACCGCGCTGGTCCGGGCGGCGCTATTCTCGCCTTGCACTTGTCTGGTTCCTCCTCGTTCCTCGTCAGTGGCGGTGTTGCCGGCGCCCGCGTCGCGATCAAGGACACCCGCTCTGGATTTAACTTCGCCCCTATGCTGCCACCCTCTCACGAGCCTGCCTCGCTGAACGTCCCGGGCGGCCCGATCCCGCGCAGAATTGTGCTTGAGATGGATGAGGGCGCGGTGTTTTATGGCGTCCAGACCGCCGATCCCCAGATGCTGGATGCGACGTTCAGGTTTGACTGGACACAATTACCAAAGGCTGTGTGATGAAAAAGTGTCTAATTCTCGGCGCCGCCGGATTTTTGGCTGGCCACCTCGAACACCGCCTCCGCGCCGAAGGTCACTTCGTCGTCAGCGTCGCCCGCAAACCCCCTCCCTTCCGGCCGTCGGTGGCCAATGAGTACAATATCCTGGATCTTACGAATACTGCCGATTTCCATCATCATTTTTTCCGTCATCACTTTGATGAATGCTACCAGCTGGCAGGCGAGGTTGGCGGTCTTGGGTTCATTGGTGATAGGAATCACGATATCGAGATTCTCACCAATTCCTTGAAAATAAACCTCCACACCCTCGAAGCGATCCACAAGACAGGTGCATGCAACCGCATCTTCTTCGCCTCTTCCCAGTGCGTCTATCCCGACAACCGCTTCGAGATCGACCCCTTTGCCGCCGAGCGCATCGCCCCGCCGCCCAAGCCCTGGGCCGAGACCGACGCCCAGTTCGAGAACAACTTCGCGTTTGCCAAGGAGAAACTGTATGCCGAGTCTCTGTACCTCGCCTTTTCCCGAAATCACGGAATTGACGTTCGGATCGGACGGCTCGGTAACACTTACGGTCCGTATTGCACATGGGACAGTGCGCGGGCTAAAGCTCCAGCCGCAATCTGCCGCCGAGTTGCGCAGTCACCTTATGCCGGCGTGGTTGAGCTTTGGGGAGACGGGAAGGCCAGCCGCTCCTTCACCTACGTCGATGACGCCGTCGAAGGCATGATCCGGCTGATGGCTTCGCCCCACCAGATGCCGGTCAACATCGCTCATTGCGAGACGACGACGATCGCCGAGTTGTTCGAGACCGTATGCCAGGTCGCCGGCAAGGTGCTGGCGTGGAAGCCGTCGGTCGGCCCCGAGGGCGTCCGCCACCGTGGCTCCGACAATACCCGGATCAAGCAGCTTCTGAACTGGGAGCCTTCGATTTCGCTGGAAGAAGGATTGCGCCAGACGTATCCCTGGATTAGGGATCAAGCCTTGACAAAGGCCGATACATAGCATACCCCAATTGTACTACAAAAGGAGAGGACGTCATGATTCTCGGATACATCAGGTGCTCGACGGCAGACCAGGCCAAGGACGATCGCTCGTCCCTGCAGGTTCAGACTGACATCATCGAGGGCTACGCCCGCACCCGCGGCGCCGACCGGTTCGGCGTCCAGATTTTCACCGATGCCGGTGTATCCGGCGCGGTCAAGCTTGCCGCGCGCCCCGCAGGCAGCGATCTCCTTGCCGCCTTAGCCCCGGGCGACACGGTGATTGCGAGCAAGCTTGACCGCATGTTTCGCTCCGCCTCCGATGCCCTCAACATGCTGGAGCTGTTCAAGGCGAAGGGCGTCCACCTCGTCCTGTTCGACATGGGCGTCGATCCGGTCACCGGCGATGGCACCGCCCGCCTTTTGTTCATCATCCTGGCCGCAGTCGCTGACATGGAGCGCGTCCGGATCAAGGAGCGCACCGCCGAGGGCAGGAAGGCGAAGAAGGCGAGGGGCGGGGTGATCGGCAAGGTCCCGTTCGGTTACCGGAAGGTCGGCGAGGGGCGGGCGGCGGTGTTGGAGAGGGATGAACGAGAGATAGCTGCTGCCGCGAGAATGCGGCGTCTGTATCAGGATCGCTACGCGCTTCCGCAGATTGCCGAGTTGCTGTCGAACGATGGATACGTGTCTCGCACCGGTAAGCCCTACACGCCGATGGCGATCCGGCGGGTGGTGACGGAGGCGAGACAATGACCGACGGCCCCTTCACCGACGACATGGCGCGCAAGTTTCTGCAGACCGCCAGGATGCAGCGGGAGATCATTCCCCACATGGAGGAGATGGCCCAGAAGCTGGCGGCGGCCGGGGTTGCTTCGGAGATGGTGAAGGGCGACTCGGCTGAGTATTCCATATATCGCTGGTGCGAAGTGATTCGCGATCGTGCCATGGTGTTGCTGCGCGAGAAGCGTGATGAAGCGAAGCGAGTGCTCGAGACCAAACAGATCGAGAAAAAGAAATGACCTCCGAACTCGAAGAACTGATTCGGCGCGCAAGGGCACACGTGGATGCGATGACGCCCGAAGAAAAGGAAGCGATGCTCCGTAGGCAGGCCGAAGGTTGGGCGCGATCGGAAGCACAATGGGCCGAGGACTTCCGGGAAGGGAAGTGCGAACGTGATTGATCCAGCCGAGTTCGAAGCCAAGTGCAAGGAGCTGTGCCCGCACTGCGCGGCCGGCGAAGCTGTGCGGGTGCGCACTGACACCGGCGAGATCGTCCACGACTTCTCGTTCGGTTCGGTAGATCCGCTTCTCGGCCGCCCCCGCGGCATGGGCCATTCGATCTGTCAGGCACATGAGTTCAGGAAAGCGAACGGACAATAATGCCGACTGGGCACGGTAAAGGCAGCATCGCAACCCAGTTCAAACCGGGGCAGCGTTTGACGTTTGAAGAACGATACGAACGTCTTGCTTTTCCGGAACCTAATTCTGGATGTTTCATTTGGATGGGAGCGCTAAACTGGAACGGTTACGGCAAGATGGGCATCGGCCTTGTGTCAGAGGGCACTCATCGGATGCAGTATGCGCACATTGTTGCTTACGAGCATTTTGTTGGACGGGTTCCAGAAGGAAAGGTGCTTGATCACAAATGCCGAATGCGATGCTGTGTGAACCCGGATCATCTTGAACCAGTGACGCAAATAGAAAATATCAGACGCGGCACGGCCAGTGAAGTTACTCGCGCTAGAATGGCAGCAATAACGCATTGCAAGCGCGGTCATCCGCTGAGCGGACCTAATTTAAATTTATACCGTGGCGTGAGGCTGTGTCGCGCTTGCCGCGCAATGTATTCTAAAAAACAGGAAGCGAAACGCCGTGGGTAATCGCGAACAAGCACAAAATCTTTTGCTTAAGGGAGAGCAGGCTGCGCAAGATAAGTCGGCGCCTACAAATATGGACCATGCCTACCAGCTGACTTCCAGTGCTTGCTACGCCGATCCATCTTACGGTCACGCTTTTTATGCGAATGGTTGTGCCGCTTCCGACTTGGTTCGTCCTCATGCGGCGGTGGCTCTTTTTCGTCGTGCGATTGAAAACGACTTGGATGCTGACGAGCGTCCGAAAGCATTGATTAATCTTGCATGGGAATTAATGAAAATTGGCGGGCATCAGGAAGCTGTTACGCACTTGTACGAGGCCCTTCGGCTGAATCCAAAACTCGCACTGGGATATATGCACCTTTCTATGTGCGAGCAGACCTTCGGCAATACGGCCGAGGCGGTCGGCTACGCCCTGAAGTGCTTCGAGCTTGCCGACCCCAACGACGGCCAGGGATACCCGATCGCTGAGTTCCAGTTGGCGTTCGCGTTGTTGTTCGACGGGCAGTACGCCGCCGGCTTGAAGCATTTCGAGTCCCGGTTTGCCGCGCGGCTGCCGAATTTCCTGCTGTATCCGTACCCGAAGTGGCGAGGCGAGAATGGCAAGACGTTATTTCTGGTTGCCGATCAGGGTCTTGGTGACACGCTCTCTTACGCCAGATTCGTTGAGGCCGCAGCTTCCCGCTGCCGCTATATTCACATGTGCGTTCAGAGTGAGTTACGGCGCGTCTTCGAGCATGCTTTTCGGCATCTACGAAATCTCAATTTCCTTCCATCGCCGTCCAATTTCCCTGGCGACGCCGACGCCTGGTCCACGTTCGTAAGCCTACCGTTCGCACTCGGTCTTACGGACGATGAAATAAAATCGGCCCCCAATATCGACATGCCCCGGCCTCCCATGAGCAACCAATGGAAGGTCACGGACCGCAAGTTCCACATCGGAATAGCGTGGGCCGGCAGCCCGATGAACGACATCGACAAGCACCGGAACATCCCGATCCACCACTTTGTGGAGCTTTACAAGGTCCCCGGGATACAGCTTTACTCGTTGCAAGTCGACGCCAAGAAGACCGACCTGAACCTGTGGGGCTTTGCCCCGCTCATTCGTGACCTGTCAGGATACATTCGCGATGTCGCAGACACGGTTTCCATCCTCCAGGAGCTCGATCTCGTCGTTACGGTTGAATCGGCTCTTGGCCACATATGCTCAATGTCTGGAAGGGACTGCTGGGTGCCCTACAGTCACCTCGGCAGAGATTATCGCATCGGTGTATCGGAAGCATCGACGCGCCTTTGGACCCCCAAGCACCGCATCTTCCAGCAATCCGAAGACATGCGATGGGAGCCCGTGTTCGAGCGGATCGTCGAAGCTTTGAGGGAGAAGGTGTCCTTTTAAACACCACTTAAGGAAAACAAACATGAGAACCAAGCCAATTCTTTGCGTCGATTTCGATGGCGTCATTCACAGTTATACGAGCGGCTGGAAGGGCGCGACCGTCATCCCTGATCCGCCGACCCAAGGTGCGTTGCGCTGGCTATGGAAGGCGACCGAATGGTTCAACGTCCAGATCTATTCGTCGCGGTCGAAAGATCCAGAAGCACGGCTTGCGATGGGTCGATGGATGATTGAACATTCCAAGATCGAGTTCGGCGCAGACCATCCGATGGCGATGTCAGATGATGACGGCGACGCTGGTCCAGTTTATCCAATCGGAATCGCCTATGAGAAGCCCGCTGCGTTCCTGACGATCGATGACCGCGCGATATGCTTCGAAGGTGATTGGAGCGAGATCGAGCCGGCTGACCTGCTCAACTTCAAACCGTGGAATAAGCGAGACCTCGGTGCAACCGGAACCTTCCCGCAGGGCGTTCTCAATGACGACGATCAGGGCGCGCTCAAGATCGGCATCGCCTATAACAAACGCGACGGCCTCGTGCACCTGAATTTCGGCAAGCCGATTGCATGGACCGCATTCGCGCCGGAGATGGCCGTCAATCTTGCGCGCATGCTGTTGAAGCATGCTGGCGCGAAGAAGGTCGAGATCGAGATTTAGCTTTAACGAGTTGACAATGAAAGGCTTCAAGATGGACAAATTGCTGGTCCCGCCAATGATGGCCGATCGAGTCATTTGCCAATGGCAGTTCGAGGGCGGCGGCTTTGTCGCAGTCATCTCGTTTGGCGGCCCTTCGACCGCCGAAAAGCTTGATGCCATTCAACGAATGATCGACCTCAAGCGGGAGGAGATCGCAAAATCAGTCCCGGGTTTTAAAGCTGCTCAGCAGGCTGAGAGTGATCCGCCGGTGACGTCGGATTGTCCCGGGACTGATACCTTAACCATCGGATAGGGAAAAGGATCTGGCTATTCGATGGAGCTTTGCTGCCGGCACGGTATCGATCCAGACGAAATGGTTTCCCGCTAACGAGTTGAAAAGGTCACCGACATGCCCTGGTCCAAACCAGTTTTCTCCTCGATGGTTTCCGAAGTTGGCTGGGACGAGTCGACCGAGGAACTCCTCGTAACCTTCGCCAAGAACGGCAAGACGGCGGCCTACAAGGGGTTTGACGAGGGCAAGGCCGAGCAACTGTCGCGTGTGCCGTCGGTTGGCGGCATGTTCCTCGACGAGATCAAGCCGTTTGCGAGCGGGTGGCGATATGTCTGACGAACAACCCGACGAGTCCGAAGCCCGCGCCGTTTTGTTCGACCAGATGGCGGCCCAGATCCGTCTGAACAAGGATGCGATCTTCGGCGGCGCCTTCCTGATGGTGCCCCCCGCCGGCGATCCGTTTTCATCGCTGATGCTCAATCAGGACGAGGCGTCGATCTTCTGGGCCGCGGTGCAGACGCTGGCAAACATGGCCCTGGAATCCCTCCAGCAGGCCAGCCGGCAGCAGGGGTTTCAGAGGCGATGACTGCTCGTCGTACCATAGCCGCCAGCGATAATCTCGCCGTTTTGAACGGCGCGAAGTCGAAGAACAACGGCCGGTATAACGGCAACGGGCGCCATTGGGCCACGCCGCCAGAGGTGTTTGCCCCGCTGCACGCAGAGTTCGATTTCACGCTAGATCCATGTTGCTCGATCGAGACGGCAAAATGTCCGCAATTCTTCACCGAGCGCGAGAATGGTCTTATCCAAAGCTGGGTTGGCCACCGGGTATTCATGAACCCGCCCTACGGCCGCGAGGTCTATGCTTGGACACGGAAGGCGCGTCTCGAGCAATCAGCCGGCGCTTTCGTGGTCGGCCTTTTGCCTGCGTCGACTGACCTCGCATGGTGGCATGACGACGTGGTCGGGCATGCTGAGGTGCGGTATCTACGTGGCCGCGTCAGATTTATGACGGGCGGCCCATACCGAGCTTCTGGATTTTTCGCCAGCGTCGTCGTGATTTGGCGTCCCAAGTTTCGTTGACCTGACCGGGAATTGCCCCTATCTTGCCGGCCATGGCTGGCTGGTCTCGAGAGAAGCGCCTGGCGTTTGAGGCGGCGTTTTACGCCTTCCTGAGCCAATGCCGGATCAATTCGAAGGAAGGCGGGTTCATCTCGCTCGGCGACAACATCTATTACGGCCAGCGGCTGTTCATCACGGCCATTCTTGACGGGCTTGAACAGGACATCCACGACTTCTACTGCCTGAAATCCCGCCAGCTCGGCATCACCACGATCTGCCGGGCGCTTTCTGCCTTCTATCTTGGTGTGCACCGCGGACTTTCCGGCGCCTTGGTGTTCGATTCCAACCAAAATATGAACCTGGCGCGGGCTGAACTCACAACGATGATCACGGATCTTCCGGAGCGACTTAAATTCCCCGAAATCAAGAAGAAGGGCGGTGACAATCGCGACGGTCTGACCTTGATCAACAACTCCAAGATATTGTTCAAGTCGGCCGGCATCAAGAAGACCAAAACGTCCGGCACGCTCGGCCGATCGGCCGGCTTGTCGATGGCGCACATGTCTGAACTCTGTTCCTACGACAACAAGGAAGGCCTGGTTTCCTTCCGCCGCTCGCTGTCTCAGTTTAATCCTGACCGCCTTTATATCTACGAGTCGACCGCTCGCGGCCCGAACCAGTGGAAGGACATGTGGGATATCGCGCGCGAGGATACCGACCACTGCATCTGTGTTTTCATCGGCTGGTGGGCGCATGATTTGCAGCGCATTGACCGTTCGGATGCAAGGGATTGGCCGTTGTACGGTGTCCAGCCGCCGACGCAGTCGGAGCAGAGCAAGATCGATGCCGTTAAGGAAATGTACGGCTACGAGATTTCCCAAGAGCAGTTGGCATGGTACCGTAAGCTGGTTGATCCTGCCGCGCGCGTCGAGGGCGATGTCGATGCCGGCTTCGAGGGCGACTCGTTGCAGAAGCAGGAAGATCCGTGGACCGAGGACGAGGCATTCCAGCAGACCGGCAGCACCTTTTTTGCCGGTGAATCGCTAAAGGATCAGTCCGACAAGTACGTCCAACGCAAGTCCATGCCTTACATGTTTCTCGGAGGGTCTGAATTTTCGGATATGAAGGTCTATAAGGCCGAGACCACTCGCAACATCGAGTTGAAGGTGTGGGAGCCGCCGTCGCCCAGTGCAGTCTACGTTATCAGCATCGATCCCGCGTTCGGCGAGAACGAGAACAACGACCGTTCCGCGATCCAGGTTTTGCGTTGTTACGCCGACGGATGCGATCAGGTTGCCGAGTACGCCTACACCATGATTTCCACGAAACACTTGGCACATGTCGCGGCTGGTATCATGGCATGGTACGGCAACGAGCCGCTCAGCGAGGTTTATTACATCCTGGAAATCAACGGTCCCGGCGGCGCGGTGCTTCAGGAACTGAAGTCTTTGAAGTTCCAGATCGAAAACGGCTACGCGCCGATGGAGGAGCAGGGACTTAAGAACATCTTCCGTAACGTCAAGCAATTCATGTACGCCCGTCCGGACTCGCTGTCGGGTGGAGCTTCGGCATGGCACTGGAAGACGTCGCCCAGCAACAAAGAGGCGATCATGGAGGAGCTTCGAGGCTTCGTTTCCAATGGGCAGCTTCGTATCCGATCGCACGATCTCGTTGAGGAGATGAAGAACGTGACTCGGGACGGCGCATCGATCGCTGCGGAGGGCGATTTGAAGGATGATCGGGTCGTGGCAGCCGCTATGGGCACGCACTACTGGGATTCCAAGATCCGGCGCAACCTGATCGTTCAAAAGCGGACCCGATCGGCGGAAGCCGCCAAGCGGCAGGCCAGCATTATTGACACCACGTCGCTGTTCAACCAGAACATGATGGCGTCGTTCATGAACCAGAAGGCGCAGACCCGGGTACAGGCGCAGCGACTGGCGATGAAGAACGCATGGAGGTACGGACGGTGATTCAATACGTTTTCGTAGCGTTGGGCGCGCTCACAGCTATTGCCGCTGTTGGATCGCTGCTCGTCTTGACCGCAAAAGCATGGGATCGCTGATGGCCGTCATCCTCAAATGCCCCGCCTGCCGGGAAAAGTTCAAGTACGACGTCAGTCAGGGCTGGCCCGACGAGTGCCCGATCTGCAAGACCGACATCAACAACCGGCGCGCCGACGACGATGTGGTGATGCCGAATATCCTGTCGTTCAAGACCAAGAACAACGACAAGGTCGCTCGCGACATCATGGACGGCTCGGTGCAGCGTGCTGAGATGGCTGCTGTCATGGCCGGCACCAGCGTCGAGGACATGGCGGGTCTTAAGATCACTAACCTCAACGATCGCAACGACACCCAGTTTGCAACCAAGGATGAGGTCAACGATGTAACCCGGCACATGGATGTGATGAAGGCGCAGGGCATGCCGGTTGGATTCGGTGCCGGCTCGGCTCAAGCCATGGGGCAGGCCGCTCAAGCGCACGTCGGTGACAGCCCTTACGCTGGTCTGCGTGAGCGTAACCGGTTACAGAAATTCTTGCCTCCTATCGGACAGGCCCCGCTGCCTCGCCAGATCACTGATAATCCGAATTACCGGTCGCCGGTATGATTCGCGACATCCCGACAGACACGAAGCTGCTTGTTCCGTTCGCGAACGAGTTGATCGAGACCTGTCGGGTCAGTCAGGCCAATCGCGCCGCTTATTATCGCTTGCTCAACATGATCGCCGAGACCGGCCGCGCGGACGGCGGCAAGGCGCTCATCAACACGATGAACTATCACCTCGAGCGGACGCAGTCGCATCTGTTCTCGCCGATCGAACTGAAGTTCGCCTGTGACTTCGACAACGACTACAAGCCTAACGACATCAAGCGCGGGCAGGTCGTCGCCAAGCACCTGACGCGGCACTGGGAGCGGTCGGGGTCCGGCACTTTGTTTGGTCAGGGCGTCAAGGAATCGTTGAAGTACGGCGCTTCGATTTTCAAGCAGTGGCCGAAGTCGGAAGGCTCGGCCGGCAAGGAGCGCATTTCTTACGAGAAGCAGCTGGTGATGCCGTGGAATTTCGGCGTCTACAAAGAGAGCGAAGCCGACATCGATAACCAGGAAGCGCTGTGCGAGACGTCGTACCTGACCGGCCCCGAGGTGTGGCAGCGGATTTATCGGCTGCCGAAGGCCGAGGAGATGTTCAAGAACATCATGGTGCACGCCCACATGGGGCAGAGCACCGGCAGTGGTCCGGACAGCTTTTTTCATCAGGTGCTGTCGACCTCGGTGCTCAACACCGGAGTGCAGCAGTCGACACGGCCACTGCCTGGCGGCATCGTACAGCTCGGCAATGACCCGAACTATCCGACCATCAGCCCGATCGACGGGGCGCCGACCGTCAAGTTTCACGAGTTGTGGGTCAAGGACGAGGACGACTACGTCACGATCCAGATTGTCGAGCCCGACATCCTCGTGACGCGGTTCAAGCTGTCGAATTTGATCGGCATTCCGCTCACCCAGCCGTACCGGCTGATTCAGCCGAACCCGTTGCCCGGTTGGTTCTGGGGGCGCAGCGAGCTGATCGATTTGATTGAACCGCAGGCGTTCCTGGCGCAATTGTGCGATGACCTGAAGCGGCTGATCGGTCTTCAGATCGACAAGATCCTGTCATTCAGCGGTGAGAACACGATCACGGATGAGTCCTACGCGCAATTTCGTCTGTTGGGCTATATGAATCTCGGACAAGGCGGCAAGGCCGAGGATCTGACCCCGAAATTCCCGTCTGAACTGCTGCCTATCATCAAGTACGTGCAGGAACAGATCAACACGCTCGGGTCATTCCCCGAAATCATGCAGGGCAAGGGTGAGGCGGGCGTGCGTGCCGGTGCTCATGCCGAGACGCTGATGAAAACGGCCTCGCCGACCTTGCGCGATCGCGCGCTGCTGACCGAACAGCAACTGGCGTCATGCGCCGACCTCACAATGACGATGATGGAGGCGAAAGAGGACCGGAAGTACTGGACCAATCCGGAGGACATGGAGGGGACCGGCTTCATGATCACCGATATCCCTGAGGACTGGCGCATCACCGTCGACAGTCACTCGTCGAGCCCGATATTCGCTGACGAATCGACGCAATTGCTGTTTGCCTTGCGCAAGGCGGGCGATGTCGACGGTGAGTTCATCATCGATCACACCGCGGTGCCCGACAAGGAAAGTGCGAAGGCGTCGCTCAAGCAGCGCAAGCTGGCGGGCGAGCAGATGCAGGAGAAACTGCTCGGTCAGTTGTCACCCGAGGGCAAGGACAAGGCGATCGAGGGCATGCTCAAGGGGCATGGAAGGCATTGAACGACTCCGGAACGTCTTTCAGGGCATTCGTTCCGGAGTCTATCAGCCTTCTTCACCAAGAATGCCACTGGCAGGCTGAATAGCGTTAGCCTCTGAACCCGCCGCCCATCGGCGTCAGCACGCCCGGCACTTGCCCGCGCGATGCCGGACCGATCAACGGATCGCTTTTCGCCGCAGCGACGAACTTGATCTTGACCCGCTCCTCGGCCAGCGAGCGCTGGATGCGCGCGGCTTCGATGAGGTCGAGGTCTTCGAGCATCACGCCGTGGATCTGCGAGACAGGAATGGCGTAGGTTTGCCCGAAATCATCGGAGCCGATCAACACGTTAAGTTCGGTGCCGCCACTCATGATGTTGCCGACGTAAGCATTGTAGGCTTCACCGGCTTTTTCTTCGGTCTTGAAGAGAAGCGCCCACGCCGAGCCGCTTGGTCCGAAGTTGATCGTCAGGCTGTACATCAGGTCATCCTTTTTTGCGCGGGTCATCGGCCCACTCGTTGAAAGCGTCCACGGGGAATCGATATGGACCGTTGTCGGTGAAGCGGGTGAAGGGCGGGCGGTGCCGCTTGCGCCTGATATAGCGATACAACGTGTCGAGACTGACACCGATGTGGTTGGCGGCTTCTTTTGCGGTGAACCAGCGGCGGGCATGAGGCTCAATTTGCATGGAAACGTCGTATAGCATCTGAAAAAGCTTTTAGCAATCCTAAAATCGTTGGAATTGCATGCCCTTGCGGTATGGCCTTCCTCTGGGAACCAAACGAGGTTGTCCCGGCACGAAGAAGTGCGTCCCGTTCACACCACTCCAAGGAGTCGAGCCATGATCGAGCGCAATCGGCGCGGCAAGCGCAAGCACCGCAAGTGATGCCTACCCCAGCTCCTGCAGCTCCGGGCGGACAGCCTGCGCAACCTCCATTCGGTTCGACACCCGCCACGGGCTCGACGCCGAACAAGGGTTACGAAGCTGCCGGATTGCAGAAGCTGGGGGTCGTCGTCAAGCAACTGGAGTCGCTGTTGCCGGAAGTCGGTGCCGGCTCGGATATCGGCAAGGCCGTCCTCGAATCCCTCAACAAGCTGGTCAAGTTCGTGCCCAACGGGTCCGTGACGCCGGCCGCTCAGAAGAACTCGATCGAGGCGCAGCAGCGGCAGATGGCCCAGAACAACCAGCAGATGCAGGCCGTGCAGCAGATGCGTCAGAAGATGGCACAGGGCGCGCAGGGCGGCGGACAGCCAGGGATGGGAGCGGCAGCGTGAGCATTTTCGAATCCAAGGAACAGATGCCGCCGAAGGATATCAGCCCGGACGTGGTGCGGACCGCGATGACCCCGGCCGAGGTGCATCACAACTACATGCCGGCGACGATGCCGCATCGTCAGGCCAGCGTCGAAAACATCCAGCGGCCCCGCCGCGGCCACGACTACTGAGGAGCGATCCATGTCCAACGTCAACATCTTCCAGAACAGCACGAAGTCGATCCCGACCTCCGACGCCCAGATCGTTCGCGTCGACATGGAGCAGATCGACATCGGCGGCCGCAAGTCGCATCTGCCCGGCCAGTCCAAGGCCACCGACATGACGCTCAGTCACGTCCCGAACATGTCGTCGATGCCGGGGACCAAGTAAGTCATGGCGAAGACAGTCGAAATCGACGAGGCCGAGTACAACCAGATGGTCGCCCTGCGGGGCATCGCGACCAAGATTGTCGCCAATCCCGCTGCGCGCCGCCGCCTCGAGGAAGCCCAGAAGCTGGTCGACCCCAACGCGCCGACCCCCATGCTGGATGCCGATCGACTTCAGGCCGAGCCGGTGAATGCGCTCAAGACCGAGCTTTCCACCGAGATCGCCGCGCTTAGGAAAGAGCGCGAGGACGAGAAGCGAGAGAACGCGCTGGCGCGTATCGCCTCTGAGCAGGAGCGCGGGTTCCGTCGCCTGAAGACTGAGCACCGCTACACTGACGAGGGTGTCGAGGCGATCCGCAAGCTGATGGAGACCAAGGGTCTCATCGATGTGGATGACGCGGTCGCCATTTTCGAGCGCGCCAACCCGCCGCAGATGCCGACATCGCCGTCCGGCGGGCTTACCGGCCCGTCATGGGGCTTCACCGACACCAGCGCCGAGTCCGACCAGGCCGTGAAGGATCTGATCGGCACCAAGGGCGACGTCGAGTCGATCGTTGACCGTATGGCGATGACGGCTTTGAACGAGTTCAGGCAGGCTCACGGGGGTCGTCGTTGATATGACGCAGTTCGTAGCCAGCATCGCGCAGAAAGTCGGGATAGGTTTTTGCCATCTCGATGATGAATGCGATTTTGTCTACGACGCGTTGGCCGGGTCCGTGATTGCTGTTGAACAATTCGAGGTTGCTCAGGTCATTGTTGGATCGGTTTCCGTCCCTGTGATGGACGGTTTCTTCGGAAAGCAGATCGCGGGCAAGGAATTTCGACATGACGTAGCGATGCTCCATGATATGCTTGCGTCCAGTACGCCCAAGCACCGGGATGGTTATCCACATGTAGCCGTTTCGTTTTTTATGCTTTCCGTATTCGCCGCGCTCAAATCGTTCCAGCGCTTTGGTCGATTGCGACATTACTTTGCAATCGTGGTTGCAGTATTTTTGCTGTTCGTAAAGGCGGCCGCCTGGTTTACGACGTTTGGGATTTTCTTTGCCGCACGACAGGCATACGAAGGTGTTGCCCGATTCGCTTGTTTTGCGGCGACCTACGCCCGAACACTGTCGCGAGCAGTACCAAGGATCTCGTCCGTATTTCTTGTGGTATGCGGCGACGAAGTTCTTCATCATCGAGAAATTTTTGCCGCACTCGCGGCAAGTGAAGTTCACGGGAGTGCGTCCTTCGGACGGGATTCCTTTGGAAAAGCGGTGCGCGCTCCGGCACGCGAGACCGCAGTACTTTCTGTTTTCGCTAGGGAAACAGGCGAAAGGTTGCTGGCAGTTTTCACAGACTTTCTCAATCGGCATCGATTGGCTCCTTTGTTTGGCGACGAAGGCACCATATCGATGTCGATTGGGATTGTCAAGTAAATAGGTATGAACAAATGCCTCTCCCGGGTCTAGGAGTTTCCCCCGCTGCGGGTTCACTTTATACGGAGTTGTCTGCAGTAACTCGCAGGGCATTTGTTCCCCGTTTGTTCGTCCAAATTTATTTTGGAAGTCCAACTCTGTTCTATATGACCGGCAACGCGCAGCGCGCGGCCGGCGGCCTGAACCAAGTGACCATACCTTTGCAAGGTAACTCGATGGTCCAAGGTCAATTTACTGGTTACGGCGGTGGATTCAACAGCCCTGTCATCACCCCCGGCGTACAAAACGGTCAGTGGAATCTGGCGTACTGGGTGGTCCCGGTGCCGCTGCCGTTCGGCGAGACCGTGATCCAGGCCACCGAGCGCGAAGTCTCTCTGCTCAAGACCCGCATGAACGACGTCTATGCGGTCACCCGTCAGCAGTTCGCGCGTCTGAGCTTCACCAACAACACTGCCAACCCGCTATTCCCCGACTCGTTCTACAATGCATTCGATGACGGGACGAATGTGCCGACCTATGGCGGCATTAACCGCAACGCGCAGGGCAACGCGGCGTTCAAGGGCCAGTACATCAATCTCAATTCCGGCACGTACTCGCAAGGTGCGGCGGGCTTCACGCGCGCCGGTATGGCGACGCTGCTGGCCGGTACCACCGACGCGGCCGGCGGCGAGTCCGTCACCTTCGTCGTGATGAACCCGGGCGACTACGCGACGCTCAACAACACCTTCATTTCGATCGAGCAGATCAATCCGTCGCCGGGCTCGCAGTACACGATGGACACCGCGGTGCGGTCGTCCTTCCCAAACTTGGTCGTATCAGGCATCCCGATCTTCGCTGACCACTTCTGCCCGAAGGGCGAGGTCTTCGGCATCAACGTCAAGTACACCTCGATGTACATGTCGGAGGATGCCGCGTTCGACTTCAGCGGGTTCTACTCGCTGGTCCCCCTCGGGCAGATCGGCCAGCAGGGCGTGGTGGTCTGCGGTTACGACATTCTTTCCGCCAAGTCGGTTTCCGGCTTTCACGGGTTCGGCCTTCTCGGCGCCGCGTTTTAAGGAGAGCTTCACATGCCGATCGGTTTGTCAGGTCCCGGCGTCGGACTTCCCTTCCCGCAGAATCTTTTTCCTTCGGAGCTTCAAAACGCGCCGCAGGACGCTTCGAGCAACCGCCTTGCGCTGGCGCCCGGAGATACGTTCGTCGTTCCGGCCGGCGACTGGTTCATCGCTCTCGGCATGTACTGCGTACTGCAGTACCTAGATCCCGTCACCAACACCTGGACGACGGCACCCGGCGCGGCATGGACCCGCGGCACGCATTTTGTACCTTCAGACGGGTTCACCACTCGCGTCGCCAATCTGACTGGTTGCGTGGTCAGCGCTTCGGTCGTCAATGGCGGCACAGCTTATGTTCAGGCAACCACGACGATCACGGCGATCGGCGGATTCGCGACTGGCGGTGCGGTGCCGACTTTCCTGCCGATCGTTGGTGGTGCTCTCGGTCCGGTAGCTTACACCCTGACTTCGACCAACGCAGGCGCGGGCTACGGTGTGGCACCGATCATCATGATCCCGCCTCCGCCCCCGGCACAGGTCAACGCCAACGGCGTTGGCGGTATTCAGGCGGTGGCTTTCGCGGTGATTGCCAGCGGCACGATCTCGTCGGTCAGCATTATCAACCCCGGTGCCGGTTATCCGACGACCCCCGTGGCCGTCGTGGTGCCCAGTCCGTTCGACCCGAATCTTGCGACCGGTATCACCAACGCCACCGTGTCGCTCTCGCTGACCTCAAGCGGAGTGATCATGGGTGCGCTGTGCACCAACAACGGGAGCCCGCTTACCAACGGCTCGCTGACGTCGATCACGCTGTCGATCGGCGGCGCCGGCTCGTCCGGCTCGCTGACGGCGAATGTGATGCAGACGATCATCACGGCGACTGTGACGGGCGCAGGTACTGGCTACGGCACGTCGGCAATCCCGCTTCTGACCGCTGGCGGTGCTCCGGTTCAGGGCACGATCACCAACGGTCCAGATTCACTGTTCCTGGCGTTTTCGCCGCGACCGGCCAACATCGTCATCACCCCGGGCAACACGTCGATCTCGGTCGCAACCGCGGGCGTGATCTACGATGGCGGTTTGTTCGAAGCCGCGCCGAACACCTTGCTGACCATTGGCGCGGGCGGCGGTGGTGCGGGCACCGTCACCATCGCAACGGTCGGGTTGAACATGGGAAGTCGCGGCGACATCGTTATCATTCAACCGACGCCGTAAGGAACGGGCATGGCCCAGACCTTCAGCCAATCCCTGACGGGCATCAACGCAGGTGCCCGTTACAACACGCCGGCGACAGTGCGGATCGGCGACCTCGACGCTGCCGGCAACGCGCTGAACAGCAGCACGGCGGTCGGTGCCCAGCAGGGCTCGATGGCAAGGGGCAACCAGATTCTGTGCAAGAATCCGGACGGGTCGCAGTCCTGGTACACGATCGACGCCGAGCGCACGATCCCGGGCGTATCCGTTGTGATGAGGCCGGTATAGTCTGGCCCGGCAAAGGAGTAATTTGCCGTGCTCACCGCCTATCAGACAGCGACCCGATCCCTGCTTCAGCTCCCTGGTAGTGCTTCAACCAGCCTCTACTCAGATCCGGATCTGACGCGCTTCATCAATGTCGCGCGTGGACAGGTCGCCGGTGAGGGCGAGTGTATCTGGGTGCACGGCACAATTCCGACCGTTGCCGGCCAAACCCCTTATCGATTCCAGGACATTAACGTCGGGCTACCGACGAACACGGGGGTGCAAGGCGTCATCAAGATCAGCAGCATGAGTTATGTCGCGGGAAGTGGGCAACTATGGATCCCGCCGCGCCCTTGGCCATGGTTCTCGCTGTACGAGTTGAACAATGCCGCGCCGGTCCCCGGTCCCCCGAAGACATGGGCCCAGTACGGTCAGGGCGCGGCTCCGACCGGCGTCAGCGGCTCCACGATCGGCGGGGGCAGCTTCTACGTATCGCCGATTCCGGATGACGTCTATACGCTGACATGCAACAGCGTCTGCTATCCGATCGCACTTGTCGACGACAACACGATCGAGGCGCTGCCCTATTTCTGGACCGATGCGGTGCCGTTCTTCGCCGCTTACTTCGCACTGATGTCGGCGCAGACCAACGCGCGAATGGCGGATGCCGCCAACATGTACAAGGGGCATTACGCCGAGTTCATGGACCGGGCGCGGAAGCAGTCGAATCCTGATGTTGGCCGCTGGCAGTACCGGCAGTCCGGTGATCCGGCACAGGGTCCGAAGATGGGGATTTCGAAGGGAGGTGCCGCATGAGCACCCCCGACGCGCATTTCTACCTCAAGCAGGTGCAGCGACTGCTGCGCGAGCAGCGGCAGGAGTTTGAGAACCCCGAGGATTTGCTGTCCTACATCAATCTGGCGCGTCGCGAGGTCGCCGGCCGCACCCAGAGCATCCGCCGCCTGACGCCGATCTCGGGGCAGGTGGTGTCGTCGACGGTGACCGCAGGCGGCAGTGGCTACGTGAATCCGGTTGCTACGATCACCACGCCTGATTTCCCCAGTGGCGTGTTGCCGTCGCCGCAGGGGCGGCAGGCTACGGCGGGCGTCGTGATGAGCGGTGGCGTGGTCACCGGGGTCGATATCAATGACGGCGGTGACGGTTATTTTCAGCCGCAGGTGACGATCACCGATTCGACGGGACCGGGCACCGGCGCAACGGCAACGCTGACCATATCGCCGATCAACACGCTCAACGCCGGGCAGGAGGTTTACAATTTCAGTGACATTGTCATTGGCCAGTGGCCGGGCGTCGCTTCGGTTCATGCGATCAAATCTGCGAGCGTGATATACGCGAATTACCGCTACTCGTTGCCGATGTACGCGTTTTCAACTTATCAATCGATGATCAGGCAGTACCCGTTTCAGTACACTTATGTGCCGACGTTCTGTTCGCAGTTCGGTCAAGGCGCGGGCGGTAGCTTCTATGCGTACCCGCTGCCTTCGCAGACCTACCAGTGGGAGTTCGATTGCTTCTGCCTTCCGGAAGATTTGGAACTAGACAATTCGATACCCGAGGCGATACCCGAACCGTGGACCGATGCGGTTCAGTACATGGCTACGCAGTTGGCGTACCAAGAACTTCAGAACTGGAATGCCGCGAAGCTCTACGAGCAGCAATTCGATAAGCGCACACTCGGCTATTCGTCGAATGCTCGTCCGGGACGCGCAGTGAATCCATACGGGCGCTACTGATGATTGAAGCCCAGCAACCTCAAGCCGAACAGCCGTCCCAGTACCTTCCCGCAGGTCCTCCTGATCCGTTGATCTTCGAGGACTTCGAGGGCATCAATACGGCGACGTTGCGCCCGGGCGTGGATGACAAGGAGACGGCGTGGCTGGACGGCTTCATGCCTCTGGCCAAGCGCAACCTTCGAACCATGTACGGCAAGGGACCGTCGATATTCACGGCGCCGACCAGTTCGATCGTATGTTTTGACATCATCAACCTCGGCTCGTCTCCTGTTGCCATAGTCGCGCTTGCCAACGGTAGTTTGTATCAGGTCAGCCTGGCGACCAGCGTCGCTACGCTCATGGCCGGACCTGGCACGATTCAAAATCCGAGCCGCTCGACGATAGGGGTCACGCAGTGGGGTAACCAGTACGCGCTGATCGTTGCCTTGCAAACCAACGGTTACTTCATCTGGGACGGAACGACGTTCTTCCCTCCGGGAGCTACCGGACCGACTGGGGGCACCGTGCCGCTCGGTCTGGGCGGATCGGCGATTGAAACTTTCACGGGTAGAGTCTGGCTTGCCGGCGCGGCGACAGTTGCTTTTTCGGCTCCGGGCTCGTTCATCGATTTCTCGTCCGCTAATGGCGGCGGTAACTTCACGTCTGTCGATAGTTTCCTGCGGCGGCAGTTCACATCTCTGAAGCAGACCAACGGGTTCTTGTACCTGATCGGCGACTCTTCGATCAATTATATTTCAGGCGTGCAGACGTCCGGGGTGCCGCCAGTTACAACATTCACTAACCAGAATGCTGACCCCGAAGTGGGTTCTCCGTGGGCGGGCACCGTCATGGTGTTCAACCGCAATATCATGCTGGCCAACGCTTTCGGCGTTCATGTTTCCTACGGTGGTGCGGTGACGAAGGTCAGCGAGAAACTGGATGGTGTGTACAATACCTCTCCCAACTTCAACAACCAGCTTCCCAGCTCGGCCAAGGCGATCATTTTCGGCAAGAAGTGCTTCGTTCTGCTCCTTTCCATAGTCGATCCCATCACCGGTCAGACGACCAACAAGCTGTTTCTCTGGAACGGCAAGTTCTGGTGGGCGTCATCGCAGGACGTCTCGCTGGTCTACATTAATTTTCAGGAATTGGACTCAGTGCTGACGACGTGGGGTACGGACAGCATTTCACTTTTTGCGCTTTTTCAGCAACCTTCGATCGCTTTTGAAAAGATAGCCCAGACCAAGTTATGGGATAAGCCGGGAGGGTACCAGTTCACGAAGTTTGTCACTCGTTTTTGGGCGATATTCAGGCTGTACGACCCCCGAAGTCCGACGGTCACGGTATCGATCGACAATGAAACGGCTTCTGATTCCAACACGATCAACATGGTCCCCCCGGGCGGCGGTACGACATGGGTTACCTCGACGGGCGCGGATTCAACGTGGCTTACGGCGGGTAACGTTTTGTCGGTGTGGTTAGCGGCGGGGGTGAACTACTCGGTGGTATCGGCGCAGGCCGTAGCGCAGTCGGGAGTTCTAACCGGCTTCACGATGACGACTAATTCAGCGGATATGGCCTTGGTGTCGGCCATGATTCATGATGAAGTCGCCGGGTACCGAGGATAGGGCATGGCGTTCAGCATCACCCAGTTTCAGAACAACACGACGAACCTGCTTTCTGCCCTGGACAACAACTTCGTGACGGGCAGCGCGCAAGCGCCAATCCCTTGCTCTGTTGCTGGCACCAACACGCTGACGCTGACGCAAAGTGCAGCAGGGCTTGTCCCTTCATCTCCGGTTACAGCTTACACCAATGGCATGCGGTTTACCGGCATTGCGGCGGCAACCAATACGGCTTCAGTTACGGCAGTCGTGGGATCTTTGGCGGCACTTAATGTCTACAAGGATTCGTTGTCAGGACCGGTGGTGTTGACGGGGCAGGAGATCGTTGCTTCTTGTGCCTTCAGTCTGGTTTACGATTCAACCCTCAATTCCGGAAGCGGCGGGTTTCATCTTATTTCCACGACTGCACAGGCTTCATCCAGGATCAATCCCTCGTCGATACAGGTTAACGGCAACAGCATCCTGACCAACTTGGTGTCCGGCACTTTCGCGCTCACTTTCACCGCGACCCCCGGGTGGTCGTCTCAGGACCAGTTGTTTTCGTTTACCGCAGCGATTGCTGCTGCCCAGAGTTCACAACTGCCCGCAGTAGGGGATTTCGTCCAAGTGACTCCTCCTTCCATTGCTGCCGCGGGCGTTAGTTACGCCGCAATGGTCACAGCGGGAGGTTCCCTGAGTTCAACAGCATCGGCATCGACGCTTGCCATCCGGCTGATCAACTCGGCGTCGGCGTCGCTGGCTTCCAACAGCGGCGTGTATCGCTACGCAGCTATGAGGTCATCGCCATGAGTGGCCTTGCGAGCCTCTACAACGTTCCGAGCACTGACGAGGAGCGGGCGCAATGGGCGTTCGCGCACATGGCGCACCACCGGGATATCAGCCGGCGAATATATCTTCTGGTTAAGGTGGCGCTGCCGGAGTATATCCTTGACCCGATCGATCCGAACGATCCCGGCGAGTGGGAATACCAGCACCAGATCATGCACGACAACCAGAACGAAATTCTTGGTATTCAGGGGCAGGATCTCACCGGCATCGACTGGAGTAATCGCAACCTGATGGCGGCGTGGATACAGTTGAACAGTTCGGAGCACTATCAGGCGTCGAACATATTGGGAATTGGATGACATGGCTGAAGCAGCACTGAAAATCGAACCGCGCGAACTGGCCTTTGTCCGCAGGTTCGAACTCGCCGACCTCACCACGCATGGACCGTGGCTGATGAAGCGGTTCATGCTCAAGCTGCCCGACGTGCGCGAGCAGTACATCGGCGGTTACCTGCGCGGGCTGGTCTACGACAACGAGCATCTGTTCCTCTATCAGGATAATGCGGTGGCGCTGGCCCAGATCGTGCACAGCCCCGGCATCAAGTCGGTCAAGGTGGTGCAGGAGCGCTTCGTCTGGATGCGCAACCGCGAGGACAAGGCGCAGCAGGAAGCCGCCGCTGACTTCTACGAGCACTTCAAGGCATGGGCCAAGCGGCTCGGCGCCGAGCGCATCAACGTGCGTGAAGACTCCGACGTGCCGAAGGCCATGATCGAAGCCCGACTCGGCCGCCTGTTCGACACCACCGTCAGCCACGCGAGGGTGTGATGGAACTCAAGACGCAATGTACATGGCACTACATGGTCGATGGTTCGATCGTGGTTAAGGAAGAGGGGCAACCGCTGAAAGTGATTGAGCCGCAAGAAGACGGCTATATCCGATTCCAGTTACAAAAAGAGGGACCGGCGATGACCGATCCTCCGATCCGGTTGGCTACGGCCGATGAAAATTACCGCTTTCTAATGGGCTGGTGACATGGTCGACTTCGCCCTTGAGCCCCTGATCACCGCGCAGCCCGACATAGACCGGATGCTGCCGGCGCAGTGGGCGCACACGGGCGATTCCGAGGTTCAGTGCAAGCCGAACTGGAATCTGTACCGGCAGCTCAACGAGCGCGGAGCTGCGTTCCTGGTCATGGCCCGGCAGGACGGTGAGGCGGTCGGTTACCTCGCGGCGTTCGTCTACCCCCACCCGAATGCCATGGGGGAACTCAAGGCCGAGATCCCGACCTACTACGTCAAGGAAGGGCCGATTCGGGCTCTTGTGCTCAGCCGGATGGTCGATTTCACGCTTGAGCAA
>Ga0307516_10000309_pt1 | contig 63400 bp, 75 predicted proteins | sample 19_EM_MG_FD_203310 | JGI IMG/M metagenome (GOLD analysis project Ga0307516, IMG submission 203310) | Populus trichocarpa ectomycorrhiza microbial communities from riparian zone in the Pacific Northwest, United States - 19_EM | ecosystem: Host-associated > Plants > Roots > Unclassified | place...
GATTGACGGAGCTCCTGAAGAGTTGTTTCTCGATTGACGACTTCGACCTGAATAAAGTCCACGATAATCTAATGCCTATCTTGGCAGGTTCTTTTTGTGATGGTTCATCATCGATGCACCATCCTCTGGCTAAGAATGGATCATCGAGCTCGAACGCTGATGACTCGACGCAGCTATGCAACCTCGGGATTCGAAGTCCAATGAAGCTCATTGACGTTCGCTGGCCGCCGATCATTTGCGTCATCTGGCGGATTGGAATCATTGGCAGGCGACCTCAATCGTCCCTTCTCTCGCTTTTCTGCTACTTTTCATGATCAATGTACAGTGCGGTACTTGCGGACATTACTATTTATGCAAACGAAGCTGTTTTCATCGTTTCCTTTCACTTGACCCCACTCGCACGGAGGTGAAAACATTTACTGGGCTATTCATTCATCGTGTACTTACTGTGCAAAATACCTAGGTCTCGTAACTAGGCGGATATATATATATTAGTGGTTTGTCCCTGCTCACCCCTGCAAACCCTGAGTTCTTGTAACTAGTTGTTTCTGTAGGAGGTCGTCCTGGAAGCACCACGATGGAGCCATCCTCGTTTCCTCGGATGATACAGTCGTCAAGGGATGACCAAAACCCGGAATGTCCTTCCTTAGCAGGGAACCATCGCACACCTCCAACCTCCTGTGGATGCTCCTCGTCGACAGCGACAAATGGGGGCCGGTCAAGCTCATCGTCTGCATCGAAAGAGTGACGATGAGGTGTCAGGTTCCCTTCTCTGTCTTCCCAAGCAGACACACTTTCATCATCGTGCGTGGAGATCAACGTTCGCTGATCCATCCCAAAGGATAAGGAAACGATTGGACGGAGAAAGCCTCGAGTACCATTTGCAAGAAGCCTTTTCATCGCTGCGTCCCAGAGATAGATTTCTCTATCAGTTGCTCCGCCGATTCGCGAATTGTCAGGGGAAAAAACAACATGTCGCAGTTTCCCAACATCGTGTTGGAGTGGATGCTGTTGGAGTGGATGCCCGACAGAGAATTCCGTTCGCGAATCCCGTAACCATACTGTGCTATCAACCACGTGAGAGAGGATAAGCGTGCCATCCGGTGATACCACATTGACAGTAAATGTCGCCGCGGATTGTGGTGTTTCCCAGATACAAACGGCCTTGGCGTCACCAAAAGCGATTTTAGAGCCGTCCGGCGAAAGTGCGACTTGATGGGTGTGACGATTCAACTCACCAACACATTGTGTCAACTGGCCAGTTTCTATATCCCAAAGGCTGACATGAGATCCACCATCAAATGCGAAAAACTTCCCACCAGGGGAAAAGGCGAGTGAGTACACTGGTGTACTTAGATGGAATGGGGATTCCATCGGAAGGAGATCTTTACCGTTTCGCCTCCATGCATGAACACCAGTCATGCTACCCGCAAAGACTCGGTTGCCGTCGGGGGAGATCGAGAGAGTGAGGAGATCTCCAGAGTTTGACATGGTTTGACTAAGAAGTTCTCCAGTGAGACTATCCCACACACGAACGGCACCATCATCGGAACCTGAAATTATTTGCTGTCCATCCGGTGTATACGCCACAGACCATACAGTATCACGATGTCTGTACAACGGTGTTGCAACGAGTTGTCTCGATCGTACATTCCATATCCGAACAAATCCCTTAGATGAACCGGATGCGATCGTTGTGCCATCGGGTGAAAAAGCAACGCAGGATATGCAGTCCATACCCTCGCCAAGAACTGCAGTGGATTGCGGGATTGTGGGGTCCCAAAGACGTATCGTACCATCATTAGAACCAGAGGCAATTAAATTCCCGAAGGGTGAGAACGCAACCGTCCGCACCGGTTCGATGTGCCCTTTGAACGTGTCCACAAGGGAGTGCTTTTGCATGTCCCAGAGAATCACAGAGCAATCGCTGGACCCAAACACAAGTTGCGTCCCATCGGGTGAAAAGGCAACACAGTAGACCCACGGGCCTGGATCGTCGGTAAACACCTTCGGAAGGTTTCGATCCCCAGTCTTCATGTCCCAGCAATAATTCTGTCCATAGAAGGTCGAAGAGAGCTGGGATCGATCCGGTGGCGGTGATAGGGTGAGAGGTCCAGGAAGGTCGACCCTTGGTGTTAGGTGGAGGTATTCTCGCAGGTCGGGAATACTCGTTTCTCCTCCGAGAACCAGGCCAATTGTTGGTCCCTCCCTGCGACGCAGATGCGATGACCAAAACCGACAGGCATAACGAAGCTGTCCGGGAACGACGGTTTTCGAATCCTCGGTTATCTTGCCATAGAAGAGCTGAAACTGTCGCATGCACCGTAATGCTAGTTCTGCCTCTGCGACATTCAAATCTATACAGAAGCGAGGATCGATGCGAAGACGTTCCTCAGTTCCGTCGTTATTAGTGAATGCACCGGGACTGGTGATAAATTCGAAGAACGATTTGTGGAGCCGTGGGATTGTCTTATCATCGACAATATCAGCGCCAGCAACCAGGACGGTTCGAAGTCTTCGAACAAAGTTCACGATGTCAACACGAGGTCTTGATGGAGCCTGGCGCAAATCCAATAGGTTGGCAAGGTCCCTCAGACACAAAGGCTCCTGCAGGACCACAATGGCACCCATGATTCGACGGAACGTTTCAAAGTCCCAATCAGTCGCATGCTTGGGGTGCGTTACACGCAGGATTAAACCGTAAAGTGTGTTGATGTCCTGTAACGCCTCGCCCGTCAGGGCATCCAGAATTTCTTCCAGAAACTGTGTCCCGTATTCATCGATTTGCTCTTGCAAGAATTTTGCAACAGTGACGGCCCAAATGAACAGACCCGATGCCCGTGTAGCTAGCATAAACATCCGTTCCTCCCCCGGCCATGTTTCCCAATTCAAGTCATTACGTTCCACAATATGTGCCACCTTCCTTCTCAGAAACGACGATACGTCCCCCAGAGAGGCAACAGTGTCAAGATGAATGTGCTTGACATAGTTCACTTTCAGATTGCGAGCGAAGGGGTTACGAATATCATCTTCAGTTCGACTCGATATGAAAACCTTGACATTAGGATAGCGGGTCAAGTCCTTGAAAAGACATGAGAAGATAACCGCCGTGTCATTGAGGTGTTTTCGGTCGGTTTCATCTAAACCATCAATAATCACGAGGACTGGCTGCGTCTGATCAAGCTTTGAGGCGACACCAAGAGCATCTACAAAAAGCTTGGCCGCTTGTTGGGAAGAAATACAGTCCATCAGCGAGCGCTTCTCGGACAGTCTGTCATAGATGACACGTTGGACGCCCGGTGAGCGGTCCGCTAGCTGCCGGGCAATGGTCGGGAAGTACGAGTTAGGATCCGTCGTTTCCCTGTTGTTTCGATTGATAAAGAATTGTGCCCAAAGTGTACCGTTGTCCTTGCAATCTCTGGCAATGGAAGCGGTGATTGCCGACTTTCCACATCCGGGGTCTCCTGTAAGCCAGAGAAAGTTCTGAGAACCGGAGGAGATGGAAGTGAGCCATTTTCGGAGGTTGGCAAGCTCCGCGATTCTTGTACCCTCGTCGCATGGATTTTTGCCTTGTTTGTCGTAGGTGGGGTTGGCAACAACCCCCCTATCGAGTGTCTTCTCCAGGAAAGCCCGTCGCACTTCCGCTTGTTTCTTCATTTCCATTTCGTTAATAATATAGCTCTATAGCCATACGCGGTAAGATGTGCTGGATCAATCCCCATACATTTCGCCTTACCATTTGTTCTCGTTGTTGTTGCTTAACTTTTCGCAATTCACGTGTTATAGCGTCTTGTCGATGTAAAAGAGCTTGGACAGCTTCCCATATTGCACCCAAACCTCGGGAAAAGTTGATCATCGAGATGTCCTATACATATCAGCCTTACAAAAGACACATCTTTCCAATCGTACCGCCGCTTACCCTGAAGAGTTCTTTCGCATCGGCAAGCCGGGCCTTGAATTCATCGATTTCTTTTCCTATCGTCAGCCCATGGCTGATTTGGGACCATCTACCATCGGTCTAGATTATTATTTGGTGATGTGCAGTCGAGGACAACGCAAATATGACGTACCAATCTGCTATTTGCCCATATGCAAATTTCGTCCACTAAGCGCCTATCAACGGTAAAATTATGAGATCCATGGAAGGTCTAGGGTGGGATAGCCACCGACCGCATCCTCTCCAGACTGTGCCAGGTCGCCCAGGTAAAGTGATAGTTGGTGTCTGAATCGAACGCGGACATGACATTTTCCACCCAAGAGGCAACTTGTTTGGCAAACTCGTAAACACTCTCTTTTGCCCTTCTAACCGTCTAGAGATATGGTGATACGATGAGTTATTTTTGGAACACACAACCGTGCCATGGCCCATCTGACTTACCACGCCAAGTTTTAAAAGACAGGCCAGAGCTTTGACGAAGCCACGTATCGGGACAGGGCCGTCTGGAATCGCTTCCAACACATCTTTCCCATTTTCGACGGTGTAACAAATGTTGTCGAGTATATGAGAGAAGCTGGTTTCTGGATGGTTCTTGCGATACTCGGAAAGTGATTTGAAGAACTCCTCGTTGAATTCCCATTTCTCCCATGGCATAGAATTCATGCTCTGAAGCTATATTGAGCTTTGGACCTGAGAATTACAGCCTAGCTTACCGACAGTGGGTGCTGCTTCTCCCGCAGACTTTTGAACACGGACATTGGGGTCGAACTGCGGGGCTGCCCAACTGGTATATTTTACGACGAGGGTTCCTAGTCCAGAAACGAAGAGTGCAGGAAGAGGCAAGACGCTAAAGCACTGCAGCATCATCGGATTCCTATATGTAGCCAGATGCAGCTGGCAGGGTCCAGGATAAATGTATGTGCCAGCTGGTACCCAGAGTTATACTCCGGTCATGTCGGATCATTGGTCAGTGGCTTGAGGCTGAGTCAGCACCATAGAACGCGTCTTTACGCCATGAGCAGCGCCGTCCCAAAGATCATCATCAAACCCCGACCATCTGCTGCCCCAACTGTGACAATACCAGCTCCAGGAACCTTTTCACGCCTGATTGCACCAGCCCCCCCATCGGAACAAAGTGATGACCCTGCGGACGGCGACGATGATCCCCAAGCGATGGACGTCGACAGCCCCGCTGACGGGCTAGGTGGCGACGAAGCAGGAGGACCCCGTCTTCGGGGACGGCCCAAAGGACGGGGACGTGGATTGGCCAGCGGTACAAGCACGCCCCGGATGGCGCGCGGCAGGGGACGCGGGCGCGCGAGGGGCAAGGCCCGCGTTGGAGGCTCTTTGCTGATTCGGTTGCCTAAACGTGGGGACGACGAGGCCGATGCAGATGTCGAAGGCGATGTTGAGGGCGAGGGGGCTGAAGGTGAGGGAGAGGTCGGAGACGGTGCGGAGGCAGAATTGGAGACGCCACAACCTGAAGAGCCAAAGGAGAAGGAGGAGCCGCTGGGTGGTGGGAAACCATTCAGGAAGATTCAGGGGAAGGTGTATGTCATCGACGGCGACGAGTTCGTCACCGACGACGATCCCAAGGGGGACGAGAAGATCGACCGTTCGGGAGTCTTGCTCGGAGGTGAATCTCATGCCGTTGTTCCTTGCCCTTCTCGTTGCTGATGTGTTGCAGGCCGTCGTTTCAAAGCGTCTACGTTCATCCTGCCGAGTAGACATTCAACCAGGCAGTACATGCTTGCCATCGATGCAGCACGCACGTCCGGTTTCCGTGATTCACTCTACTACTTTAGGCGTAATCTTCTCGCCTTCAAACTGAATGCCACCCAGCCCGAGAAGGACTACCTCATCTCGGAGGGCAAACTTGGGTCGCATCTCCGAACACGCAGCGTAACACTTATCACCGCCCGTAGCGCATTCAAACTTCACGGCAGTAAGATGGTCTTCGGTATGTCTGTTAATCCACAGGCACTATGAATACCCTAAAGCTCTGCTACAGAGGGTAGGTGGGTCGTCGATGACTATTACGAAAACAAGGTTACCGAAGAAATCACGGCACTGGGGCTGAAACCTGGTGACCCCGTTGGTGAACTCCCTGACCCCAATGCCCCAAAGGACTCGCACGAAGTATCGGCGCTCGCGGCCGCGACGGCCGCTGCAGCCCAGGCAAAGGGCGACCGCAGTTCGGGTGGCATATACCGTGCAGGTGGGCCGACGACTTTGTTTGGCGCTAGTGGGTGGGGTCCGTACAGCGATGGCCCATTGAATGCGGTGAGAAAAAGCGTGTTATCGCGGGACGGGGTGTCGGAAGAAAATTGGATGTTGATGATGGCGACAAGGGTGCTGGAGGCAGGAGAGGAGTGGACCAAGTGGAGGAAAGAGTCGGTAATTGTTGGTGGTGGTCCAGGAGCAGAAGGGCTTATACCGCGCGCGCCTCCTGGGAAGCAGCATGAGGGCAAGCGGAAGCCTGTGGTTCTAAGGGAGGAGGATGAAGAGGATGAGGACGAGATGGGGGAGAAAACAGACGAAGACGAATCGAAAGAAGATGAAGGTCCGACGTCGACCACCGGTGTGAATATGGAAAGGGTTCCATCAACCAGAAAACGGGGGGAAGTGGACGAGCTACCGTTGGGGGTCTATGAACCGCATTCCGGGTTGGTACAGTGTAAGTTCTCTTTCACTCCTAGTCTACCAACGTACTCAACGTGCTGCTACTTCTAGATCGCGACTACACGCAGCCAACACGATGTCGTTGGGAGGCGTACCCTGATCCGGAGAGGAAGCGATATATTCTCGGCGGTACAAAAGTAGGGAATGGGGCGTGGGCGCTTGCATGGGTCGACACCGTCATGGAATTGGGCAAGGAGGGGGAGGTGAAGGTGAAGGTGGACGGGGACACCAGTATTACTGTTTAGAACAACGTAGACACGACCAATCATGACGTCCACCACCGTCAGAACCGCCGCAACCCTCATCCGCCGTCGTCTCTTCACCAGCATCGCCGATAACCACCGTCCTGACCTATTTTACCATCTCATCGCTCCCCCGACGCCCCTCTCACACACAAAACCAGCCTTTGCGCTTTCCTTTCTCTCCTCGCCCCCACCGTCCCCGGACTCCAGCACAATCATAGGCTGGCTGCCGTCCAACTCTCCTTCTGGGCAGCACCCCACTTTGCGCGGCTTCAAGGAAAACCGTACGTCGCTGTTCCTATAATTGCGGCGCCACAACAACCCGTGCTGACTCTTGAGTTTGCTCTTCAAGCCAGGTTTCGTGACGTTTTGCACACGGCCATCCACCAAGGTCTCCGCGATGGGGTAGACGATATACAAACCAACGGCGCATTGCAGCTGCAACAGGGATGGATGCATATCCACGGTACGCACTCCGTCTTTTTTTTCACATCTCATCAAAAGCAGGTCGAGACACTCTCGTTCTCCGCAGACGACCGCAACATCCCCCCTCTCAACCGCATAGGTGATCCAGATGACATTCTGGCCACGGTCCTCGTACAAGACAGCAAGGTATGTAACGGGAATCCTCTCACAATATCGTGTTTCTCGTCGGCTCACACCTCTGGACAGATCCTCCCGGAAACATATCAACCCATGCCGGCCTATCGTCTCTGCACCACGGATGGACCAACGAAACTGACGCCTGGCTTGGCTGAACGGCTCGTCGTACTCCTTAAAAAAGTAGCAGAATCAGAACGCGTCAAATGAAGATAGATTCCCGGATTATCCCAAAATCTACCTTATCACGCAAACATCGAGGAAACATATCAAATTCAAGATGAACGTGTGATACAACCACAACTTTAGGCATATATGTACGTATTCAATATAGTAGCATAGCATAGCATAGAGGCATTGTCATACAAAAAAAAAGAGTAGAAAAACGTCATCATTAGTCATTATATCCATCCCTCATTGCCGAAGGATTGAACTTGCAGGCGACCTCGGTCCAAACAGTCCCGGGCTACGGTCTTGCGCCTCCGGCACCAGTAGATGGGGCGCAGGGGATTCCACACTCGGAACATTTCCTGGATCCGCTAGGATTTACAGTCAGTAAAGCTGCACCTTCAACGAAATACCCTCAAACGTACGGTGCCATGTTGCCCACGATTGCACCTGCGCTCTGGGATCTGTGTTACGCCAGTATGTAGGCTGAGCTGGCTGAGGCGGCGGACCCGGCGGCGGTGCCGGTGGGGGTTGTTCCTTCTTCTTTCTGCGAGTCTGACGCATATGGACCGTCCGCCATCCCGGCTTCGCCGGCGGTGGTATTTCTGGAGGCTGGGGTGGCTGCTCAGGTGGGTGAGGAGGGTCCAGCGGCGGACCACCAGGAGCACCAGGTGGTGGTTTCCTGGAAAAGTCCAACTCAGTCAATATACACTCGGAAAATCACAAACACCAACCAATCCGGGTCGAATTCTCCTCCCGGACCGTACTTCGACCTCATACATAAAAGATAACCCAGCTCGCTGGAGAGAAAATCAGCTTTCCCTCGGATACGATGAGGCCAAACCTACTGTTGGAGGCCACGACGCTCTTCTCGCAGTTTCCCAACTTCACCAAGAAGCATGCGCACTTCAGTCGCCAGCGCTTTGCTGAACTCGTCAAGATACTACGGCGGGAAATCAACTTTTCATGTTATCAGAGACAGGCAGATTTCGTACCCCTTGGACGTTGAAAGGAACTTGTTCATTAGCAGTGGAACGGACGCTGTCAATTGTTTCTCGATGATGTTGAGCACAATCGGCGCGCCAAGCTGCAATGTGTAACAAATTGAGCCAACGTCCATCATACTGGATTTCGATCACGTACTGTCCGACAAGGCCTGCAACAATTCCCTTTGCTCCGCATTTTGTTTTCTAAGCTCATCAATGACCTCTTGTGTTGCTGTTGTCAGAGGCGTAAGAGTTTAAAAGCAATTATGATGACAAGTTTGGAATGCTTACTGGGATTTTGGCCACTCTCAATCTTGGCTGCGATTGCCATCTCCTTGGTTTCAGTCATATCCTCCGCGAGTTTCCGAACCATCTCTGCAAGGTCAGACCACTTGCTGTCCTTCTCTGCTTGACGGTGTTTCTTCTCATCGTGTCGTATGTCCATCATCGTTCTCTTTTGTTCGATAGCATCGCGCTGTTCTTGAACCAGGTTCGTAAGGTCGCCGAGCTGGTTCTGCACGGCTTCATCGCGTTCCAAAAGTGCTCGGCTCTCTTGCTCGCGTTGTTCAGCTTCCATAGTTTGCCGTTGTTGTTTTTCATTCTCCAACTCGGCTCGGACAGCAGCGAGTTCATCTTCCAACCCTTTGATGCGCATTTCCCGCTCTTCTTCTAGTCGTGTTCGTACAGCCGCTGCTTCCAAGGCCAGACGTTCACGTTCGGCAGCGTGTTCGGCAGCGTGTTCTTCCCGCTCTCGCTCAAATTGCTCCCTTTCAGCTCGGACTGTATCCAGGACTTCCGAAACCAGCTGAGCTGTTGCTCTCGAATGAATAGAGGCTGCATCGGACTCCAGCAGTACTATTTCGGGTTCGGCTGGATGCTCGAAGGGGCGGACTGGAGGCTCGAAGGGGTGGACTGGAGGCTCGGAGGGGTGGACTGGAGGCTCAGAGGGATGGACTGGAGGCTCGGAGGGATGGACCGGAGGCTCGGAGGGGTGGGCTGGAAGCTCAAAGGGGCTGGCCGGAGGCTCAAAGGGGCCCGGAGCAGCGGCCAGCCTGTTATCCAGTTCTTGTATGATAGCCTCTGTGCGCGCACGGGCCTCTTCCGTCCTCCTCTCCTCCCCTTGGCGGAATATTCGATCTCGGTCTTCCTCGTGCGCACGAAATTCATCTTCACGCTGGTCTTCGGCCAGTTGCGCAGCATGGGTTAAATTGTCTAAGCGTACTTCGACTTCGTTCAACCTCTGGAGTCGTGCTTCTGCATCCGCAAGATCAACTGGTAATGGTGTGACGCTACGGTGAGATCGAACTCTAGGTGACCGTCCCTCCGACGGGCGCCGAGTCCGTATGGGAAGCGGCCCAGTCTCATCCTCGTCATGTGTGAGTGCAGCTGCACTCCTATGTCGTTCAGGGCGGTCTGCATCTCTCCGAGAGACAGTGGGTCCATGGCGCCGTTCGGGGCGGTCTGCATCTCTTTCAGAGACAGTGGGTACATAGGGAACACCTTCTGGATGTCGCCGGATTTCTTCAGCCAGACGACTACGCCGTTCAGGACGGTCTGTATCTCTCTCAGAGACAGTGGGCGCGTAAGGAACACCTTCTGGATGTCGCCAAATTTCTTCAGGCAGATGACTAGCCCGTTCAGGGCGGTCTGCATCTCTCTCAGAGACAGTGGGTGCATGGGGGACACCTTCTGGATGTCGCCGAATTTCTTCAGGACGACTAGGCTGTTCAGGGCGGTCTGCGTCTCTCTCAGAGACAGTGGGTGCATAAGGAACACCTTCTGGATGTCGCCGAATTTCTTCAGGCAGACTACTAGCCCGTTCAGGGCGGTCTGCATCTCTCTGGACACCGTCTGGATGTCGCCGAATTTCTTCAGCCAGATGACTAGGCTGTTCAGGGCGATCTGCATCTCTCTGAGAGACAGTGGGTACATGGGGCCATTCGGGGCGGTCTGCATCTCTCTCAGCGACAGTGGGCACATGGGGCCGTTCGGGGCGGTCTGCGTCTCTCTCAGAGAGTGTGGGGACATAAGGAGCACGATGACGACCCTGGCTGTCTCCTTCATGGTATTCAGAGGGTGAGAGCTGATACGGAGCTATGATTGGGTTTTCAACGATGCAGTTCTCACACAAACCATACTCGACATACCTGATCCTGTTCGTGCATGACTTGAACGTCGATCCACACTGGGAACTCTTTCGGCATATTCATCATCGACTCCGAGAATAGTAGGGTGACGCGCGAGTTGAGAACGAGCTGATGGTGGGACGATATGAATGGGAATATTTGCCTGATCGTCATCCCTCCTGGAAGGACGTATACGATGTCCGGAAGGGGTGGTGGATAGTCTCCGGGAGGACACCGGCGAGTCGGTTCGCCCTCGGTAACGTTCTGGAGTGGGAGACCGTCTTCTATACCGATCCGGAGAACCAGGCCTTCCTTCATATTCACCAGACGAGTGGGGGTAATATGGTCTCCGTCTTCTATACCGATCCGGAGAACCAGCCCTTCCTTCATATTCACCAGACGAGCGAGGAGAATATGATCTCCGTCTTCTAGACCGATCCGGAGAACCAGGTCTTCCATCATATTCACCAAACGAGCGAGGGGAATATGGTCTCCGTCTTCTAGACCGATCCGGAGAACCAGGCCTTCTTTCATACTCACCAGACGAGCGGGAGTAATATGGTCTCCGTCTTCTAGACCAATCCGGAGAACCAAGCCTTCCTTCATATTCAGATGAGCGAGGGTGATATGGTCTCCGTCTTCTAGACCAGTCCAGAGAACCGGGCCTTCCTTCATATTCATCAGACGAATGTGTGCGAGATGGTCTCCGTCTTGAACGATGCGGGGATCGAGAACGCCTTTCAGGTGAACGGTAGCGTTCCTGCGTGCGGGAACGTTCATGACGGTCGGGTGAAGAGGTCCCTGGCGGTCGGTGTGATCGACCATGGATCGGTGTCAGTGTTCGAGAAGGCGACGCCCTTCGGCGCCTATCACCGCGATCGGCTGGCGAGTAGCTTTCTTGTCTTCGACGTCGGTGGCGTCGCGGGGAACGGGGAGAAGAACTACGGGATCGTAAATACTCTGGGTGATGCCTGTCGTACCGCCGTCTGGGAGATCGACTTCGGGAATAGGATCTTGAGTGATACCTACGACCATATTCGCGCCGAGGCGAATATTCCCGAAGACGCCGCGGAGAAAGTGAGCGGGACCGGCGCCCGTGTATCACTTGCTGGGGAGGTGATCTAGAGTGTCCACTGCGGCGCGATCCTTCCATGACTACCACGGGGGCTGGGGCAGTAGTTGGAGCACCGATTGGAACTTGTGGTTGCATAACGAATTGAGGCTGCCGAGGCGACCGGGAGCGATGTCGACTCCCTGACCTCGAACTTCTATGCCGCCCAGGATCTGCCAAGGTCGGTTGTACAATAACAGGGTGACTTGGTGAACGCGACCGCGACCGCGAACGTGAGCCCGACCGTGAACGTTGAACTACAATTGGCGCTCCCGCCATAGGCATTCCCATCATGGGTGGAATTCCTGTCATAGTCCCCATCGGGATCATTGGTGGGACCACAGATGGCTGTGAGAGCATTGGCTGTGTGAGCATTGGTTGTGTGAGCATTGGTTGTTGGGGCTGCTGAACAATGATAGGTGAATGTCGATCGCGGCTGCGACTGCGACTGCGACTTCGACTTCGACTGCGACTGCGACGGGGGCTGGGGCTCCGGCTGCGCATAACGACCATTCCTGGTGGTCCATATGGCATAGGAGGCATAGGGGGCTGCGTAGGGATATATTGAACTGGAGGGACTGTGGGCTGGGTAGGTACATATTGAACTGGAGGAGCTGTGGGCTGGGTGGGTACAAATTGAATTTGCGGGGGCTGCCCTGTTCCAATGGGTTGAAAGGCGGGTTGAGTGATCTGAGGGGGTGGATCGCGACGGGGGGAACGTGAACGCGAACGAGAATGGGAGCGAGATCGAGATCGACTTGGGCGAGATCCCACAAATATCTGTGCGGGCTGAGGGGCGGGTACCGGTGCCTGCCTTGGTGGAGAACGCGAACGGCTGCGCCGAGGACTGTGGCTTCTCCGGCTACTTTCAACAGACGGTGAACGGCTGTGCTGCAATACAAGCCCGGGACCTGGCGGTGCTACCATAGGAGGCACGGGGGGACCCACAGGAATCACTGCTCCAGCTGACGGGAGTGGTTGAGAATATGATGGCGTGGGCTGTATGTATATAGGTTGCGGCGGTGGCCCCTGTGGATATGGTTCGTAGGCTGGTCGTTCCGATGGTACAACAACTACGGTTGGCTGCTGTGCAACAGGAATTGTCTGCGGCTGCACCTGGTGCGAAGGTGGCTGTAGCATGATTCGATGTGGGGAACTGGAGGAGGAAGTGCTGTGACGATGGCTGGAGTGGCTCCTGCTAGGACGTCGTCCACGATCACTTTCGGTGCGACCACGACCACTGCCAGTCTGCCTGTCGCTTCTACTTCGACCATGCCCGCTACCAGATGGCCTGCTTTCATCCCTTCGTTCATGTTCACTGCGGCTACTTCGCCTGTGCTCCGTACTACTTGTTGTCCTACTCGGAGAAGATCTAGCTCTTGTGCTACTCGAGCTGCTACTTGGCGGAGAGTCGTCCCTTATGGCTAATCGAGGCTGGGCGAAATGAGGGCGTGGTGTGAGAGTGTGCCTTGAAGCTTCGGTCAGAGGTGGAACGAAAGGAGACGGAGGGCGCGTCGGAGGTCGCGTCGGAGGTATCGGTCCTGGCATGGGTCCCGGGAGGCTATGAAAAAATCCATCCATAGGAGGCGCCAGACCAGGTGTCGGATGAGGAACGACAGGAATGTGTACAGGACCTGTAGTCCTTTCGGGAGGGAAAACAGGTGGGATAACAGGAGGTTCCTGTGGTGGCCAAACCTGGGGTATGAATCCTGGAGGAAATACCGGACCCTCCTGGAGTATGCCTGGAACGTGAGGCTGGGGCATCTGCATACCAGATGGTGCAACCATAGGCTGAGGCATTGGCATTCTGGGAGGTGGTTGAGAAGTGTCTTCGGTGCTACTGGATGAACTAGAACTCATATCTTCTCCTTCGGGCCGACCTACGACAACTCAATACGAGGTGTTGGAGATGGGAGCTTGAACACTAACCTTCAATCTGTATATTACGAACATCTTCTCCTAATCGATCGACAAGCGTGACGATATCGTCAAGCCGCTGCCGACGCTCTTGGACTTCTTGTTCCAACCAGGTGTTGAGCTGTCTCATGTAATCCATCATATGACGTTGTTGTTCAATGGACGCAAGTTGCGCTTGACGGTTATCCTATCGGGTATTATTGTTTGTCTTTTCTGCAAATACCCCGACACTTACCCTTAGAATCTCCATGAAGGTATCGTACATGGGGAACTCCACAATAGTCTGCACCGGTATCATGAGCGATCAGTGCCTCTAAACATGACAAGCAGTTGACTAACTGGACCCGGTGGCATGGGCATGTATTGTACCCTAGATCTTGGCTCTTGTTGTTGTGGTTGCTGTAGTTGCTGTCCTGCTTGCTGCGGAGTAGCAAGAGGAGGCGGGACACCCTTGAACACGTCAGATGGAGAATGGCATAGAATGAAGCGGCACGAACTGGAAATTGGGGCCTTCCTTGAGCGGTCTGTGCTGGGCGGTACCAACTCTGAGGTGGCGCTGTTTGCGAGCGACCGGTGTCACCCTAAGACTCTATCAACAAATTTCAGGAATACGACATCTGGAACATGACACACCATAACGGGCATAGGTTCGGGGGCCGCGTAGTACATACCATCAGTTCCAGGCTGCCGTCGGCGGCGGATATTTCGAAGCTCCTGCTCCATGTCTACATCAGGGCCGTCGCGCGCCACACCAGCTATAGGTTGCATGGGCTCAGCAGATGACACGGGTATAGCAGGGGCTGATTGCGGTGCTCTATCTGCAGGAGCTGGTGCCGGTGGTTCTTCTGACCGGGACCTATCATGTTCTTCGCTGGGTCGGCGAAGAGGCGCTCGAGTGGGGCGCGGGCGTACCCATCTAACAGTCCTTCCTTGGGGCGGTGGTTCCGTGTCTGCCCGAAGAGGCAAATCTTGATGCGTGATGATAGGGCTCCTTAGACGAAAGCCTCTTTCAGCAGGTTCAAGAGGTTCCCGGGTGAAACGTTGAAGTTCAGGAGGCCCTTCGACCCTTGAGTGAGGAAGGTCAGCAGCTGCCAACATATCGTCCACCATTTGCTGGACCCAACCGGTACGACTTGGGACGGGCGCTGCTATTGGAATCTCTGGGGCAGGGAAGGTTCTTAACCGCCTTTCTAAATCAGTCAGAGACGTGAGAGTGGATTGAGGGCTGGATCCAAAGAGCACAGAGGGACGATCGTCTTGTGCTGCCACAGTTGCTGCATCACGTCCGATCTCCTGTGGACGATTCGAGAGATCCCGAAGAATATCTTCTATCCGTCGGAGCCTGTCCAGGAGCTCTGTGCTTTCGGAAACTTGAGGTGCTGGGACTCGGAGATTGTGTAACATTTGGTTCGTCGAAGTCTGTGCATCTCCCAATGCACGAAGTTGTTCTCGAATAGCACTCAAAGCTTCATGAAGATCTGGACCTGCGGGAAGTGGACGTACAGTAATGGCCGAAGTGGATGAGGATGGGGTTGGTGAAGAAGGTGGGAAGGGGCGACCAGATGACTCCGAGCTGTCGTAATACTGTCCAAGGGGAGTGGAAGAAGATGACGCAGAGTTGGAGGACACGGGAGACGAGGGCACGTCAGAATCGTGGAAATCCGAAATAGAAGGGGGAACCCAAGGTCGTGGTGAGTCGGGATATGTTGCAGGCAAGAGATACTCGTCATCAGAATGATGCGAGGAGAGGAAAGACATGAAACTTCCTGAACTCAATGATCGAGTCAGTGAAACAGGCGACAAGTTCATTTCGCGAGCATCAGCAGACATTAAGGTCAGAACGCTCCTTCGCACGGGCTGATCCACCACAGGGCGCGGTGGCAAAAGAGCTTCAACAATGGGCGTCGCAGGTTGGGGTCCTAATACAGCCGGAGCTGGGCTTGAATGCATGGGGGGCGAATGTTGAGGTCCTGATACAACCTGAGCTGGACTTGGATACATGGGGGGGGAAGGTTGAGATTCTGACACAACCGGAGCTGGACTTGGATGCACGGGGGGTGGAGGAGTGCGACGGAGAAATTGTGACAAGTCTTGCAACTCATCCCTGAGGGCTCGTACATTGTCTGAGAGTCCTCTATTTTCTTCCCCGCGCAACTCATCATAGTGCCTTAGCTGATCTGCAAGACGATCGATATCTCGGAACAGATCTCGTTGAGTGGCATCACTTTCAGAACTCTCCGTCCTAAAGCTTGGCCGTGCTGATGGTCCAGATCCACCAGGAGTAGTCAACGTCACACTTCCAGAAACTTCCGGTGTTGAAATGCGTATTGTGGCAGGTGTAGAAACAGGCGAGCGCTAAGGTAAAGGTTTGAGACGGGCGATCGAATAGAGTGAAGAACTACATACCAATGAACGCGAGGCTTGAGATGGCGTTGTTAGCAAGGATGGTTCTGTTGACGGGGCTTCACCCGGGCCTATATCTGACTCCTCCAAGAGTGATTTCGAATCGAACACGGACGAGCTGAGTGACGTCTGCGATATGAACGAAACAGTCGATGCATTCGACGGCATTCGCACAAGTGACGCAGATGAGTCGGTCGAGGATGGCAACGTTCTCAGTGCTGCAATTTCCCCCGTCGACGGAAAGGACGATGAAGATAAAGGGGTGACTGCAGTCAAGGGAAGGAAAGAAGACCCCAGTGAACTCGACGAATCCGTGAATGGTGTCCCAGGGTCGGATGATGATGAAGCTGATATCTGCAATGCAGGCACTGGTGTCAACAGTGGAAATGGCGAGCGGGGAGTTATCGCCGATAAACTTGTTGGAGTTTCTGGGATAGGGAGTCGGACCACAGATGACAAGGCAGAACCAGTGGGTCTCAAGAATGATGTTTCGAATGAAACATCGAGACCTTCAGGCACAGCAAGCGATGCAGCAGAAGGCGAGGCATTTAACTGCGATGACTCATAGGAATCGTCCGTTTCTTGACCCCAGCGGTGATAAATGGGAGGCACCGGAGCCCTAAATGGCGGAATGAGCGCACTGAGGCCACTGAGGCTCGAAATCGAGGAGCTCGTGGGGCTGGATATACTGGAGGGTAATTCTGGCACTGGCGTAAGGGGAAGCACGCTCTGCCGAGGGGAGCTCGATAGTGCGAAAGTTGATGGAGTCACAACTGATGTCGAAGAAGAAGTGGACATCAAAAGGGAAGCCAAAGAAGATTGGTTTGTTGAGGACAGGGGCCGCCGCGATGTTGGAGATAGCGCACGGAACGAGGAGGGTGTCAAAGCACCTGATGACTCTTCCGTCACGGACAATGTTGAAGGCGGAGGAGTAACAGATGGCACAGACAGCGGCAACGGTGGTAGAGGCAGCGGTGGCAGAGGGGGAGACGTCGAGGAGACTGATGCCGAGGAGACTGATGCAGAATATTTTGACGACACTGAGGGTGGTAGAGGAGGATAAACCTCGTAAATTGGTGTTGATCGAGCTGGGATCTCAGGCAGTTGAGATGGGAAATCAAGAATGCTTCGCCGACCATCCTCAGATGAAAGCTGGATAGAGGACCGAGTAGGAGTGTGTTCCGATGGAATGGTTGGGCAGAGCTCGGCTGTGATGTATTCCGAATCCAGGGAAGGCTCCGAGAATGGTTGATAGTGGGAATAACCTGTATCAGCAGTCTGGTATTCTGACTCGGAGGGAATGCTGGGTAGGGATTCAAATGACTCAAATGATGTTATTGATCCTTTGGGAGAGGCCACCATGCCTCGTAAGGAAGGACTCTTGGCCGTGAGGTAGTCTGAACTCCCTTGTGAAGCTGTAAGGAAGTTCTCTGAGCCACCCTCCGAAACGCGATCAGGTTCCCATATAGGTGAAGTTGATGAGGGCGTTTCGGTTGAGATTACTGGACATCCTGTGAGACATGAAAGGTCCGACGATGGGCAAACATTGTATCCTGTCTCGCTGGAAATTCCCGGCGTCATTGTATCAGTACCGGGGTAAGTCCCACTAGGTGTGTTGGTTCCGCCTGGTGTATAGCTTCGACTACCAGTATAACTGCTGCCATTTGTGTAGCTTTGACTCCCTGAGTAGCTCCCACTCGGAGTAAAACTAGCACTGTTCGAGTCACCATTGCTGCCAGGGGTATAGCTTCCACTGCTATGCGTGTAGCTCCGGCTGTCATAGCTCCTGAGCCCAGACGTGTGACTCCCGCTATCTGGTGTATAACTTCCAGCCGAGTCCTCTTTTTCTACAGAGCCATCAGTCTGTCCTCCAGATGAAAATGGACTTCTTCCACCCCTCCTTCTGACTTCCCGTGTTCTACTCAGCGGTGTGCGTGACGATGAAGTCAGCGTATAGGACGCTGAATCGTGCAAGTCCCCCAAATACGAGGTTGAGTCACTCTGACGCAATGACAAAGTTGAAGGGATGACATCCGTTCCTGTGGCAAACGTAGATGTACCATTTGTCCGAGTGGCAGTAGACGGGCGCAATTCCGATGCATAGGAGCTGTAAAAAGACGACCGTGATTCGGTCCCAGACGAGGAGCCAGCATTGAAGAACACCTGGTCTGATACCTCGGAGCGGCTTCGGTCACTTCCTCTGTTGCTACCCGGTGGAGGAGTAACAACGACATCCCGTCCGAGCGTTGGACCACTCGAGATTGTCACCGGTGCGCTTCCCAGAACAAAACTTGCAAATCCCAGACCGGGTTTTGCACCTTTTGCACGTCGGAGTGCAGACGCAAACTCCTCGTCTAAATCCGTCATGGAACCACTTCGCCTTAGAGAGTTTCCTCTCGTTGGATGTATAGCACGAGAGTCACCAGGATAAATGTATTCCGAGTTGGAGATAACAGTATCGTCGACAGTCCTCGTATGATGCGAGGAGACAAGAGATGTACGGCGGTGGGTCACTGAGGAGGATGAAGCATTCGAAGAAAAGTCCGGGATGGAGGGGAGAGACCGCAATGGAGGAACAAAGATCGTCGACCGCGAGCCGGAGCTGGTGGAGCTACCTGCACTGTCAATTGATAGGATAGTTCGGATTGAGCCAGCAATAGACGGGGAGCGTGTGATGGAAGACGAATCGGGCATAGCAATGGGTCGGTTAATGGTTTCCCTGCAAGAAAGAAGACATCCTTCAAGAAGGAACAAGGTGGTGGTAAGCTTATTGACGTACCAGATACGATTAACCCATTTTTGTCGTTCCAATAAACTTTCCGCTGCCAGTCTTTCTACACCATCTGCATACAACATCTGAAATGGCACCAACATGTCGGTCAAAGGTTCGCCATCCCTCTCGACGGTCTGCATCTTCGCAGCAATCGTACCAACATCGTCCCTGGCGCTGGGATGTGTGGGAGAAGGAGCTGATTGGACATTTGTACAATTCAGCAAATCCAGTGCCACAATGCCTCGTCCTCCTCCAGGGGCAAGCCAAGAAAGTAAAAGCATGTGAGGATAAAGAAGAGCCTGACATCTTTGCCATCGATACGGGGGAGCAGCGTGGACATTGAGGTACCACAGCAGACCAATATGCTGAGGCTATCACAAGTAAGGGCAAGGTCAACCGCACGAAAGAAAGGAAGTGGTGAAAATACTGACCGCTTCGTTACTCTGAGTGTAGGGACTCAGCTCTTCGGCATCAAAATCGGGAGGAACGCCAGTGCTTCTGACGCTGCGTATACTTGTAGCTTCCGCGTCATGCTTGGGTGGAATTAAAAGATCCCTATGACGACTATTCGTCTCATCTAACCGAGGAGGCCTCCCGAGTCCTACTGGACTATTCACAGGAGGCGAAGAACTCGTCATCGAGCCAGCCACTGATGACTTGGCACTGGGCCTGCTTAGAGTTGGGGTACGCTCCTTCCATAGTGCCACTATATTGCGTACAGACGTGAGGGGAGAACGAGATATCGCTTGTGGACGGTGAAGCGTAGATGGAGGTGTGATGGATGTTCGTGTGTTGGTAAAAGTTGCGGTATCGGTATAACTTCGCGTATTCGGGCCAGTCTGCGTCGATGCGCGGGAGAAAGTGGTTGAATATGTACTAGGGGTCAGGTAGGATCCGGTGCGAGAGTAAAATTCCCCTGGAGATGTCGAACGGAAGGTTGTATCAAGGGTCACCGATGCTCCTGAATGTGGTGGAGGAGAAAGAAATGAAGATGGCGGGGGCCGTGAATCCGTCGCTGTGTAGGAAACCGAGGAGCTGGCCCTCGATTTCGAAGGAGATGATGGACGGGACCCGCCATAGCTGTACCCAAGGCTAGGAGAGTAAGTGTATCCCGTAGTACTTAGCAAATTGGGCGTCGAATGGCTGGGGGTATACGAAGGTTGGGGAGAACGGACCCCAGGGGTCGAGTGTGTGCGAGAATGACCACCTGCTGGGCTGCTGGTCTCGAAAACTGCGATGAGCTCAGTAGCACGGCCCGGAGGTGGAAGGCCGCGATCTGAACCTGGGTCAGTGGATGAACGAGAGTGAGAAGATGATTTTCCCAGCAGAGCGGATCGACGGAAGGTATCTGGTGTAGGATTCGCCGGTCGGGCAGCACCTGAAGCTGAAAAGACACCAGAGCTGGGTCGCGATTCTTCAGTCCTCTCCGTAATTTTGCTAAGACGCGCGATAGGATCCAAGCGCGAAATTGAAGCCGTTGGCCGTGAGCTGAAACTTGGAAGGGATGTATAAGACGGCGATCCAGTATACCCTGAGTAGGTCCCGGAATGAGTCCCGTTGTATGATCTTGTCGTTGGTGTGATAGATGGACTTTCAGAAGACTGCGACCATTGGGTCAGTGCAGTCTCAGTGTTGTCGAATTCATTGTCGAGGTTACTGAGAGTGGCTTCTACTTCGTCAAGAGAATTGTCGTCCGAGTAGGTATCAGAATCCGAGGTTCGAAAGACAGAAACGTCCCCTCTCTGTTGAACTGAGGTATTGTCGTCATCTTCAGAAGATAGGCGTCGAGAATCTATATATTAAAAAGAATGAAAATGTGGAGCAAGAGCAGAGCGCAAGGCAACATCACCAACCTGAAGGAGAAGTATACGAATATCTTGAAGGTGTCTGCGTTTCTGATTGTGAGGTAAAGGTGCCATATGGGGGCGACCACGGGTCTGTTGAGTTGCTTGTCATCAAGCTCGACGACAAGACATTCAACCAACCTACTAATGTCTTTCCCAAACTTCAAGGATTCAACACGGTCACGCCCAGAGTCTAGGGCAGGCTCTTTGGTGAGCGCGTCTGCACGTGCCATCCGAAGGATGCTTCAAAGTTCAAACGTTCAAGTTTCATATTGCTTTTCACCGTCAGGCTCGCTATTCGTTGAGTGGCGAATACATGTCGAAAAGTTGAAGCTTCCCGGTGCAGGGACCCCAGATAATCCCTCACTGTTCTTACTACATCATAACCAAGATTGAAACTCAACGAGAGTCTTGAAACGGAACTTGCAAATCGTGTAAATGGTCTTGAAGGCTTGGACTCTAATTCTACTGTTTTCCGGCGCCGTCGGCGTTGCGCATATGTTGAGAATAGTATTCCGGAGTATTCCTACGTTGACCCACTGCCAGTACTAGTAGTAGCACAGAGTAGGCTAGTACTGGTAGTGGCACCGCTGATAAAGGGCCTTACGTAATACGTTAGGCGTCAATATCTCAAGATTGCAGTCTCCATCTCTTTTAGACAGGAACACCCCCTTTCCACTTGTACCCTACAAGATGGCAGACATGGATGTCGACGTCGACGTTGGCGCACCCTCAAAGAAGGAAACTAAAGAAGGGAAGCAACGATTCGAAGTCAAGAAGGTATTTGTCGCCCATTAGTGTTAAAAAGGCATAAAGGACGAAAAAATCTGTTACCTGTGTGTAGTGGAATGCTGTAGCCCTTTGGGCATGGGGTATGTCATTGTCTGCTCTTTCTAGACGTTTGTGACATTATCCTTTGCCAGATATTGTGGTCGATAATTGCGCCATCTGCAGAAATCATATCATGGATCTTTGTGCGTTCATCCAGTCGATCCTTCTGCCTTTCTAATATTCACATTCAAATTTTTGAATCCTCGATATTCAAAAGGCATCGATTGCCAAGCGAATCAAGTATCAGCGACGAGCGAAGAATGTAACGCTGCTTGGGGAATATGCAACGTCCGTCCACACATGATTTATCTAATATCTTGATTGTGAAATCTTCTACAGCATGCTTTCCATTTCCACTGCATTTCAAGGTGGTTAAAAACGAGGAATGTTTGTCCTTTGGATAATCGTGAATGGGAGTTGCAGAAGTGCGTCGCTAACCATGTTTGATGTTCCTCAGCTCACTCTTGACAGATATGGTCGCTGAGAATCTTGTACTTTACTGTTGTCCTCCTGTCGTTCGTCATAACTGAGACCCTCAATCTCATCCCTCGAGCAAGTCGCCGCCTCAAGTTCTCTTCTGTAACTTGTAGGGTACATGCGTCTAGCATGCATTCATCCGCTCCTGCACATGTTCCGATGTACGCGACCCATACATAAGAATAACCAACGTTTGACGTTTGAGACGTGCTTTGCCTTCGAATTCCTAGTATCCTACACCTTTCCAATTCTTATACTGTTGTTTTGGCTCATCGGAGTTTGGTGGATTTTCAGTTTGATCAGCTCAGAGATAGTACTTAGTGCTTCGGCGTCACCCATGTTCACGGCCCATTGGAATCTCATTGGTCTATCGCGGACATCTGTATACTTGTGACAAGATACATCCTCAGATCAATTCAAGCACGCATTAGACCGCAAAGCTTGTATTGCAAGTGGCATATATCTCGAACTCCGCGCACGTCAGCACAACCGTCATGGGGAACATTCATTCTGGTTCCACTTTAACACGGACTACAGGGGCGCTTGATTCGTTCGTAGCAGAACTGGGAGGGGATATTATATTCGAGAAGAGGTGTGCTGCCTGTTGCTGCTTCATATTGTACCCGAGGCTCAACTGATACCCAGCTTGGGATCTGCCCGCTTCCTCAAGTCGGTAAAATGTCGCCACCACAACGGCTTCATGGTCATCAAGATATTCATTAAACCTGATCCTGGGCTCTCCTTGCGAACCTACCAGCGCCGTCTCAAAAGTGCGTAATTGGAATTCGTTATCCTTTCCATTTGGCTGATATCCTCCGTGGCTCCAGTCCAAAGGGAAGCTTTACTCGACATCGCCAATGTCTACAACTATCAGGCTTATGTGGAAACGGACAAGGCTGGCTACATGATACGCCAATGGGTCGCGAGCAACTTATACGATCGTATCAGGTGCTTGTTCCGATCGGTTCGCCTTTGTGGATAACTCATGTCAATGCTCCTATAGCACGCGCCCTTTTCTGAGCATGATAGAAAAGAGATGGATAGCGTTTCAGTTACTAAATGGTCTTCGTGACGCTCGAAACCGTAAAATATCCCATGGCGATATCAAATCAGAGAACATTTTGGTCACCTCATGGAACTGGGTTTATCTATCTGACTTCGCGTCCCATAAACCGACGTATCTCCCCCTCGACGACCCTTCCGATTTCGCTTTTTTCTTTGATACCTCTGGTCGCCGGACATGCTACATTGCACCCGAAAGGTTTTACACCGCCGCAACAAATCCAGAAATCAGCGCAAGGAAGTCTAAACTCGCGATGGACGAAAATGAGGGAAAGCGGGATGGAAAAGTGACTGAGGCGATGGACTGTTTCAGTGTCGGTTGTGTCATTGCAGAGCTATTCCTCGAAGGAGCCCCTCTTTTCACCCTGAGCCAACTACTCAAATACAGAGAGGGAGAGTCGACCGTTGATGCCCAGCTTGCTGCAATTGATGACCAGGGTATTCGGGTGAGAGCCTTCTTCTCGTCTAAAGCGTAACTCATGAAGCACCTTAGGTTCTAATCACCCAAATGGTTAGCCTTGATCCAGCGGCTCGGCCGACGTTCGATACCCTCCTCCACACGTCACGGGGCTCGGTTTTTCCAGAATCATTCTATTCTTTCCTGCACAATTACATTTCCTCTCTCAATGACATATCAACTTGTCAACTTTCCTCAGCCCCGTCCCCACCAAGTACTACGGCGACCATAAACTCCCGCGCAGTCCCATCCACCTCCAACTCAACAGTAAGACCAAGCTCCTCTCTGGGTCATGCCAGCGACCCCACCGTTGATGCCACCCCAGAAGCCTCGCCTAATGCATCTGATCACAGATTAGAGAAACTGTGGGCAGACTATGAATCTATTGAACCATCCCTGGTTACAGAAATGCAAGAAGAAACAGTGTCAAACATCAAAATAGAGTATGCTGCCACCCCAACGGCTTTCAAACCATTTCAGGTGCGTTCTTTCAGTGATAGCCAATTGTCACCTGAATCACCTTTTTATCAGAATATCCTCCCAGTCGAGCTTTACATACCAAATCGTGAATCCCAATTACAAGGCGCGCACAGGGGACATCTAGCTGCCACCGAAGGTGATATCCATTATATCCCCATCTCCACGTCGGCCTCGCTCACTTGGCTCCTCTCTGTAGATGGTCCGGCTCTGATAATACTTGCGCTAGTCACCGCGGGCATCCGAAATTGCTCTCTGCCGACGTCGAAAATCCGCGGCATGGATGTTCTCCTGGCTCTATCTTGTCACTTGACGGATGAAGCAAAGCTAGATCGTATGGTTCCATACATTGTCGACTTACTTCACGATGAAACACCTATTGTACGGGCCGCGGCTTTGCGCACTTTGATGCAAGTGGTTCGTTAAAATGCCTCCTTCTCAGCCTCCTCGTTACTCATAATAGGGCAGCTAATGTTGGTAACGGTAATCACACCTTCCAATGTGGCAATCTTTCCAGAATACATCATTCCAAATATCAAGTACCTCGTGCAGGATCCAGAACTTTTCGTCCGATGTACATATGCGCAATGTATATCGCAGCTGGCCGATACTGCTGTAAGATATCTAGAAATGGGGCAAGCGTTGAAGGCCCACGGCCTGTTCAAAATATCGGCTGAGCCACAGGAATACGATCAAACACATTTTGAGGTACGTATGTCCTCGACTGAGTATTGCGTATGATAATCATTTATCGGCCCGTTTCAGGTTTCCTACGACGTAAGCATGCAAGACTTACAGACCAGCGTTCAAGAACATCTTTCTGCACTTCTGATGGACCCATCGAGCATAGTCAAGAGAGCAGTTTTGCATGATATCTCATCTCTCTGCATCTTCCTGGGCAGACAGAAAACCAATGATGTTCTGCTGAGCCACATGATCACGTACCTGAATGACCGTGATTGGCTCCTAAGACATGCTTTCTTCGAAAGCATTGTTGACGTCGCTGCATGTGCGGGAGGCAGAAGTCTGGAAGAGTATATCTTACCACTTATGATTCAAGCCCTTTCAGGTGCCTACTCTCCGACTTTCCTAACGTGTGATATCTGATTTATTTTGTAGATGTCGAAGAGACAGTAGTGGGGAAAGTCTTGGCTACTTTGACAAGTCTTTGCGAACTTGGTTTATTTCAGAAGATGCGGATTTGGGAGTTGATGAGTGCGACTTTGGGGTTTTTGTACCATCCAAATGTGTGGATACGACAGGGTAAGTTGCCTTATATATACTCCCCGCCGTTAAAATCTTCAACTGAAAATAGGTGCTGTGGCTTTCATTGCGGCGGCCGCCCGTCATCTACCCTTGAGCGATATATGGTGTATCTTGTACCCGTCGCTGCGGCATTTCCTCAAGTCTGACGTGACCGTCATTGATGAAAAGAGCCTTCTTATGGCTATGAAACCTCCGGTATGATGTTTCGACCCTACGAGCGACCATGAGTTGACATCTATTTATAGTTGTCGCGGCAAATTCTGGATGCGTCAGTTCAGTGGGCTATGAAAGGTGACAAAACAGGATTCTGGCGAGGCCCTCGTCGAAACGCTGTGAACAAAGCAGACTCCCCTCGCGAAAGTGTTGTTTCCATGCGAAAAGTTGGAACATCAATTACAAGGAATAAGTCTGAAGAGTAAGTCTGAGCATTTTTTTTCGCTTTGTTCTTAGAGGTTTACTATTGTGGGAGGGATGAAATCCACCTTACCAAGCTGCAGCAACTCGGGATGACCCCAAGCGACGAAAGCAAGCTCCTTGCTATGCGAGACTACATTGTGAAACTCGCCAACTCCACATCAAGGTCTGTTCCAGGTCGAATTGAAAGGGATGTAACACTTACGGCCCCCAAACAGCTTCGCGTCGCGTTTAAGTCACGAATCTGAAACGGGAAAGAATCTCAAAGTTGTCGGAGATATTGAGCTTCAAAAGCTTGGTGTCGTGCCTCAGACCGTTTTCCTCAAAGCCCACACCTCTGATTTCCCCTCCCAATCGTCCCTTTCTTTGCGGCCATTAATACACGATGGCTCGCATCGCACATCCCTTCTGAGCCCAAGGGCACCTCAAAGCGTGGACCACAGCAGCAGCGGCACTCCCTTCGAAGATCTCCGTCGGAGACTCGCAACTATCAACGGATCGGTATCTTCTGTTGGCCACTCTCAGTCGTCACCTAGAAACAATCTCTCGCCTCACCTTGGAGGCCCTTCCGCCTCTTCGTCGTCCCATCATGCGAGCGCTATTCCGGACCGGCCGAGTAGTCCTACAGAATCTATCCTATCGACTACCAACTCGCAAACCTTCCAACCGACAAGTCGTTTGCAAATCGGAAGCACCGACGGCCAGAAGGCTGCGCCAGCTATTGGGTCGTCCAAAACAAATGCCACAGGACTCCTTGACGCACATTCTCATCTACGAGCAGAAGAGTCTCCGGACCTGTCTGGAAGATCCTCCCCCGTCTCGATGTCAACGACTTTACGTCAACCTCCACCGTCTTTGTTGCCTATATCTACATATGGTATGTCATTCCCGCTTTTCCAGGATCCTAGAATCGAATATTTATATATCACCCTAGATGGACAGGAGCCTGGGATTAGCAATCTTTTGGAAAACTTGTACCTTGATAACCATCGCGAATTGCAGCAAGACTTTGGACCCAAGGTCCACGATGGTCCGATACGGAGGCGAAACGGGTCTCGTCATGTGTTCACCTCCCGCGACGGGCGTGTTCGACAAACAGAGGCGGCATTAATCGCACATCTCTCCTCTCACTCGGACGCAATTACAGGGATAGCTGTTTCACCCGATCACATGTTCTTTGTTACAACCTCTGACGACAAGACCGCCAAGGTGTGGGACACAGCACGACTGGAACGCAATGTCACGAGCAAACCCCGGCACACGTATAATCAACACCATGCAAAAGTGAAATGTGTCTGTATCTTGGAGAGTAGCCATTGTTTTGCGAGCGCAGCTGACGACGGCAGCTTGCATGTTGTGCGGGTGCATACGACACAAAGCGGGGCGCTGCCGAAATATACCAAACTGCAAGTCATTCGAGAGCACCGCGTTGATAAGGTTGGTGAATATGTGACGTGTATGGTGCATTATAACACGGGTAATATGATGCTACTCGAGCTTCGAGAGGCCCCCTGCTGATCCATTTACTTTAGATGCGTCGTCGAACCTTGTGTATGCCACCACACATTCTATGATCACGATCCTGGACCTTTGCACAATGCGAATCCTTCAGACCTTGGAGAATCCTCGACACTATGGACCAATCACGTGTTTATGCATCGACCGAAAGCGTTCGTGGATCCTTGTAGGCACATCAACGGGTGTTTTAACATTATGGGACCGACGGTTCGGGCTCCTCCTGAAGAGTTGGCACGTGGGTGGTCCCGATGCAGGCCGATCGATTCGGATACATCAATGTGCCGTGCATCCCTCCAAAGGAAAGGGAAAATGGGTTATCGTCTCTCTAGAGTCGTCAAGGCGCACGGGAGATAGGACACCCACTACTTTGCTTGAGGTGTGGGACATTGAGAAGGCTACATTGATTGAGTCATTCGCCACTCGAACGGCTTCTACGTCCTCTGAAGAATCGAGTGCCGAGCCTCTTGAAACAATAGGCGTGGATGCCGATCCAAGTCCAGCAGCTGCAATAGCGGCGCTTGTGAGGTCACGGCAGTCTGGTGATCTGGGCGCGCGGGCAACCTCTCGAACTTCAGCGGACAATAACATGCTGCCAGCGCCAGCATCTGACGTTCGGACCTTCGTAGCTGGACTTGACTTTGGGGGCCATTCAGCAGCACATCGCTCGGATTTCAGTGCATTGGGCACGGACGTTAATTCCACACGAGCTTCTGGGCGGGGGTTCGTCATCAGTGGGTCGGAGGACCGCAAGATACGATTATGGGACCTAGGGAAGCTTGAGCGCACGGTCGTGCTGAGTGGTCTTGATTCGGAGAGCGAGCGGCCAACATACCAGTCTGTATATATCCTGAAAATCTTGAGATTGCCACTGATTACCGGACAGGACATTGACGGCTGGTGCAGCGTCGACGTTTGTGGAGAAATGGCCAGCTGGGTCTAGCGGCGGTGCCCAAAGCAACCGGGCACCGCAACGGATGTCGTTGATAACTAATAGCCAACAGAACCTGCTCAGGTCTCATCAGGATGTTATCACAGCGCTTTCCTGCATTAGCTCGCCGTTCCGAGGGGGGGTAATTAGCGGGGATCGTGCAGGGGTATTGAAAGTGTGGCGAGTCGAGCAGGTTGAATGAAATTAGATTTATTTCGATGTAATTACAGTATTGTACAACGTGACTCGATCGATTTGGATGCTTGCTCAAAAGTTGACTCGACTCCGGCCATCCATCTCGTTGTTCTTCTGGTGTCGCAAATCCTGCCACATCCCTCCCCGACTTTACTATCTGCCGTCACCACGGTCGTTCGCGATGGCCCAGCATCCTGTTGCATCCTCCTCGCACCCAGCCCAGATCCCCGCTCTTGAGAGCCCTCATGCAGACACGGAAAAGACACAGAAGCAGAACAAGGAAAAGAAATCCAAGGTCGTCGCAGACGGGTCTGCTCATCCTTTAGAGGTCCGTGTCGCGCGTACAACCCCTCCAAACTATCGAAGACGAATTTTATTACCTAGTTGCAACCCAGACCATCGTTCTTCGATCACCGTATCAAGATTTTCGAGGAACTGAAGCACGAATACGATGAATTTATCAAAGGTCTGTGTTAATCGTCACTCGCTTCAGACAGCTCATATCCTCTACAGCACAACCCAGGAAAGAGATTGTTGTCACCTTGTCCGATGGGTCAGAACGCAAGGGCACAAGTTGGGAGACAAGCCCCATGGACGTGGCAAAGGAAATTTCGAAGAGTCTATCAGAGCGTATCGTCATTGCCAAGGTACTTGGACTATACATCTATCGATATGGGCATGTATAATAACGACCTTGGCTTCAAGGTAGATGGTAACTTATGGGATTTAGAACGACCCCTAGAGAAGTCTTGCAAATTAGAGCTTCTTGATTTCGAGCACCCGGAAGGTATACTGAACTCCCCCCGGTCTATCGACACACTAACGTCGTCACTTAGGAAAGAAAGTTTTCTGGCATTCCTCGGCCCATGTTCTTGGTGAGGCTGCAGAAAGGCATTACGGTTGTCACCTTTGCCTTGGCCCCCCTACCGATGAAGGTTTCTTCTATGAAATGGGAATCGAAGACAGGTCAGTTCTCAGGCTCGCTTTCGACGTTGCTCCCATTGACTTATGTCCAGACCCGTGTCGAACACTGATTACCCCTCGCTGGAGAAGATCAGTGAACTTGCGATCAAGGAAAAACAAAAGTTTGAGCGTCTCGTTGTCACAAAGGAGAAACTCCTGGAGATGTTCAATGTGGGTTCGACGTGCTTTCGTACTTCTATTGTCGATCTCATTACTTGGCAGTACAACAAATATAAGCAATATTTAATCCAATCCAAAATCCCCGATGGCACCTCCACGACAGTATATCGCTGCGGGCCAATGATCGATCTTTGCGTCGGACCTCACATTCCTCATACAGGAAAAATCAAGGCTTTCATGATTACCAAGGTAATGGCTCAACTTCGTTATTCGTCCAGCACCACAACTGATCACCCTAAAAGAATTCCGCATCTTACTTCCTCGGCGACCCAAATAACGAGTCTTTGCAACGTATCTATGGTATATCATTCCCGGATAAAAAGCAACTGGCAGACTACAAGGTGTTCCTTGCGGAAGCTGCGAGGCGTGATCATCGGAAGATCGGAAAGGTGGGAGAATTCGTGCATATTCTCGAATTGTATGTCATGGCCGACTCGGACCCCAGGAGCAAGAGCTGTTCTTCTTCAACGACATGAGCCCAGGAAGTTGCTTCTGGCTTCCGCACGGAACACGTATCTACAATACTCTCCTTGAGCTCATGCGGGTATGTCTATGACGCAGGTAGGAGGTGTGTATGCTGATCCCCTTCTCCGTCAGTCGGAATATTTCAAGCGAGGTTATCAAGAGGGTTGGTAAAATTGCAGTTTGGGTCGCCCTTGAATACTCATTTTCATTCGCAGTTATTTCTCCCAACATGTACAACAGCAAACTTTGGGAAACTTCTGGCCACTGGCAGAACTACAGGGATGACATGTTTGTCCTCGACGTTGAGAAAGAGAAGTGGGCCCTCAAGCCCATGAACTGTCCGGGTCATTGTTTGATTTTTGACTCGCGAGATCGCAGCTACAAGGAACTACCTATTAGAATGGCCGAATTTGGCATCATCCATCGTAATGAAGCGTCTGGCGCGTTAACCGGTTTGACGCGTGTGCGCCGGTTCGTTCAAGATGATACACACATCTTCTGCATGCCTTCCCAGATCGAGGAGGAGATCGGACATCTATTCAATTTTATGGAGTCCATATATGGCTTGTTCGGTTTTGACATTCGTTTGGAGCTCTCTACACGCCCAGAAAACCACCTCGGAACTATTGAGACCTGGAACGAAGCGGAAGCGGTATGTAGCTCCTGCCCTTGGCTATGGTCTGCCTGCTAAGCTTCCGCCAGCAACTCACGAAATCACTCGAGAAACACCAACCTGGAAAATGGGAAGTCAACCCGGGAGATGGTGCCTTCTACGGACCCAAGATTGATATCACCATTCGTGACGCCCTGCATCGATCCTTCCAATGCGCCACGATCCAACTGGACTTCCAGCTTCCTGAGCGGTTTAACCTAAAGTACCGCGCACCAGAGGATACCAATAACCCAGACCGACCTCCCTCAAGACCTGTTATGATACACAGGGCAATCCTGGGCAGTCTTGAACGATTTATCGCCATCATCACGGAACACTTTGCCGGAAAATGGTACGTGTCTCTCGAAACGAAAGGATATCGTCACCACCCCTGACGCCGCATTCAAAGGCCTTTCTGGTTATCCCCTCGTCAAGTTCTTGTCATCCCTGTAGCGAATCCCTTCGTAAGCAGCGTGTTCCGATCAATCCGGAGACTGGGTCGGTTTGCTGACGTATGAAAAAACTGACAGAAAGACTACGCGTCAGAAGTCGCCGAGCGCCTCAAGGACGTGGGTTTGTTCGCTGACGCAGACAACGGAGAGAACACTCTGCCGAAGAAGATTCGAAACGGAGAAATTGCGCAGTACAACTTCATCCTTGGTATGTTGTCATATTACGCTGCTGGTCCTTTTTCAGATGGCCGACCGGCTTTTCTTTTATCCGTTGTAGTTGTTGGACAAGAAGAACTCGATGCCAAATCTGTCAATGTGCGCAATCGTGATGACGTTGGCATGAAGGCTAGGGCGCAGGTCGTTCCGTTGGAAGAGATTGTCGAGAAGCTTGTGGCACTCAAGACGTCAAGGAGCTTGGAGAATAAACTCGTGCAGCGGAACTAGATATAAGCTTACCGATACAGTAGAATACAAGCTTTGAACATGATGGAGTGCGAATTTAATAAAATTAGCAGTCTGAACAATCCTTATTCACAAGCTGAAAGTCGCTCAATCAGATGGGCAGATGACAGGTATTTTATGACAACTAAGACATGAATCTTTACGGTTTTAGACGTTGAGGCTGCCCATAAATTGGCTGCGCTGAAAAGACCATATAATCTAGAGGCACATGGAGAGAGATGGGATGCTCACCAATTGCAGGATTGCAGCTCGCTCTGTTTCCGAAAAGCTATTGATCTGCTCTTGAGTCAGGCTGAACACCTGCAATAACATCGACTTGTCAAAGCGTCATTAGTGCTTGTGCAGCGGCAGAGGGTAGGACGAGGGTTTACACGCTGTGCATCACTAATCTCTTGCGTAGGCGGAGCGGAAGCTTGTGGCTGAGGGGCGGGCGGAGGTTGTTGTTGTTGTAGCGGCGGCGGGGCTTGCACGGGAGGCGGAGGTCTGTAGTATGGCGGCATGGATGGCATTCCCGGTGGACCTGGCGGTAGATGGGAATGTTGCGGTGGTTGGTGATGCGAGAACATTGCTGATGGAGGTGGTTGTGGCGGAGCCATCGTTGGGAGAGGAAGACTCGAGATTGATGGCTGCTGATGGGACAGGGGAGGATAACCTGGATGGGGAGGATAGTGTGGAGGTGGAGGTTGGAGGTGAGAGGGAATAGGAGGCCGCGTCATTGGTGCGGCAGCGCCACCTGAAGTAGATGCGAGCATACGTTGTAGTATTGCAGAGTCGACTATTTTATTGAGCAGAAGAGCTTGGAAAAGTGCGTATGCAAGTTGGGGATGTGCAATGAGGAGAGCTCTCGCAGGTTCTGGATGGGTAATCACGAAAGCCTAGAGTATCGCTGCAATGAGACCACGTCATTCTAGCGCACAAATCCGACATTGGTTCACCTTCATCTGCGCCAAAACTTCCATGAGTTGGCTTGGAGGCATACTCGCGAGTGTTTGACTGATATAATCCAGGGCAGATGCACCTTGCGGGATTTGAATGCCGGGAGGCAGACTTGCCAAGAAAGTGTTCGTACTTCTCGAGTCGCCAATACGCCATTGTGGATGTGGTTCAGCTGGACCAGGTGCACCACTGTCTATTATTTCGCCTCGTACTGTTGTTTTTCCTTCGAGAAATGGGTCTGAATCTGCTAGGTCGATTCTGAGAGGACGGCCCCCCACGTCCGTATTATTGAGGTTTCGAACAGCTGATAACGCTGTTTCGTGATCTGCTCAAGTACAGAAACATGCATGGGCACAGATAGTTGAAAGATGTTTGAAGTCGTTTGATGTTTGAAGTGCATTTGAGGGATGTTTGAGGGATGTTTGAATTGTGTTTAAAGCGAAGTTGATGTGATTGTGGAGATTTGATTTGAGGTTGTGCGCAGGATTGAAGATTTAAGCCAAAAGAAGGACATCCCTCACGTCAGACGAACTCAAATAAAGGGAGCAAAAAAGTAGATTCTGTACCCGCGAACTCGCAAAAACCATACCCTCGTGGTTTCCCCGTATCTCGGTCAAACACGAGTCTGGAGAGGACAAACACTTTGAGCTTGCGATGGGGGAAACATGCAAGCGACGTTACCTGAAACCTATGACTTGCCCGACAGATTTGAACACATCTATTAACTGGTCTTCCCCCATGTTGTAGGGAACATTGCCGACTGTCCGATTGAATTGGCGACACGAAGACGGTGGCAATTGCACACGCACCGAACACGACTTTACTCATCTCTTTCGAGTCATTTGTATAATGAGTTTTTTCCCCGAGAATCGGCGCAATGACTCACGATGAGGCAATGATGACTGACGAATGATAATTGACGAACGGAGGAGTGTCGGGTTGATTGACGAAGTACGTTACATAATAAGAAGTTCGGCATGGCCACGTGCTTCGGAGTCATTCCGCGTCATTCCATCCCATCCGTCGCTTTGTCCAGCACCACCGTGACCTTCGGGGCCGCATGTATATAAAGTCCCCCATGGAACGCCCATTTTCACTTTTGCACCTCCCCTCATGCGTAAATCCTCGCCAAAGATGAACACCTCTAATTGGAATGATCTGGTCCAAAATCCAGAGTTTCGAAAGCTCGTTCACCAGCAGGCAAAATTACAGGTTAAACGAGCTCTGCAAGGTCTCCGTCGTACTACTCGATTTACTCCACGGTAAGATTTTTTTTTTCACAGCTAACTCCCTGTGTACTAATACGAAACCCCAAACCAGTATGGATGTCCTAGATGACGATTCATTCCCGAGAATCATAGCCACTTTCGAACTTCCTGGCGTCAGGATCACCGACTTGACAGTCCAGGTTATCGATGATCCTCACGATAACACCCTTTTGGTCTCGGGTCAGCGGAAGCTTTACCTCCAGCGCACCCCTGGGGTTCAGGCCTGTCTTGCCTCGGGGTCGCCCTCTTCCGGAGGTGCCACTTCACCCATCCCAGACTCTGCCATTCCATGTCATCGAGTCAAATTAGCCTGCGAATCGCAATATGGCTCGTTTTCTCGGGCTGTACGTCTGCCTCCCGGCATAAAGGTAAGCATGTGATTTTATCCCTCCTGCCATCCTTTTTTTTGACTTGTCCAAAATAGAATTTTCATATTAACACTCGATTCGAGCATGGCATGCTCATTGTAACTTGGCCTCGCACTGCACCACCGGTCATTCCGGACTCGGAACCCGCCCCTCACGATGACACTCTGTCTGATGACATGACCCCCCTTGATGCTCGCGAAGACTCGACGGTTACATTGAGTGGAGTGGTCAAGGTTGAATGTTGAACTTATGGAGCTTTGACTTGTAGGTTCGTTTTACCGTGGCGCATTCTTGGATTTCGACATCAATTGGTTTTATCCCAGCCGTTTCCCCACCTATATTTTATTTTAACTTTTATTCTCTTTTCCGTATTTGGATTTACTTTACAGTCATCACTCATCGCGATATTCACCACTCAGCCAATGATGTATACTTGTTAAATTTAGTATGAAGGTCTCGGGACGCGTACATACCTTACCTGTCCTTAATAACATGCATACCTGTTCGAGGTTCCCCAGAGTCTACTGATATCTGACTAGGCATTCATTGTTCTTTGCACGAGGCTTGCTTGAGCTTTGTTTCATGCAGGGAAAGGTCACCGGTCTAGCTGCGGGTCAATGGCTTTGGCGCTTCCCATCTCGCAAATATTCTTCAGGTCACAGCCTCTTCTGTCGTAGTTTTTGAGCGCGAGGCCAAAATTTGCATCAGCAATAGACGAATCTGGTCCCGAAAGATTCTGCGGATTGCTTCAAGTTTCAACCGGTGCTTGAAGCTTGAAGAACCTGGGTAATGTGTTGGAGGTTCACAAAACATAGCAAGGACTTGTTATGGGGAGTATAGATTGAAATTGGACGAGCAAGAGAAAGCAGGACGCGTCGTGGCGTGAGCCCACCACTTGCGTCCCAATTGCCACAGACTGTATTAAGCAAATAGGATCATTCCGGATCTTTAGCTATAGTTCGTCAATTCAAACCCAGCTTCACCAGACTCTATCGAGGTTTTACCTCATAAGTAGAGGGCATGGTCACCAGGCTAATCTGCAGCCGGGATACGCCGATTTTTCGCCGAAATGCCTCCATTGATGGTCAGCGTTGTTCTTTCCTTAGGTGTGTTCTCATGCGAGGGATTGAACGGTACAAAATTTGTTGTTCCTTCGCGAAAGCCCTGTTGCCATATCTATCTACCGACTGAAAAAAGAATCGCAGTGTTTAGGCCCGCGCTGGCCTCGCGAGCGGCTGGGGGACGTTCGACGGGCGAGAATGATGCGGCTTCGGTGATTGCCGAGAACACTTACACACCCGTGTCCCGGAGCGTTCTAAACGTTGCTTCTCAACCAAGGCACTCCAGGCTCCAGGCCATTGATCATGAGTTGAGTAGCAAGATCTCTGTCATTTCAAAAAGGCATAATTCGTGCTAACGGGAAGTGGGGGTTTCGATCGGACAACAACACGATCCTCCCCAGGTTCTAGACTCCAATGGGCCTTCGATTGGCTGTGTTCCGATCTTTACTTCTCCGAGTCGATTCCCGTAGTTTCTGGGGTGTTGTTGACTAAGTACGCTACATGTTACGGTCATTCCTCGTCATTCCGTTCCATTCCGCATCCTCGTCCATTTATATAAACTCCCTCCTAGAACGCCCATCTTCACTTTTGCACCTCCCTTCATCCGTGGATCCTCGCCAAAGATGAACACCTCTAATTGGAATGATCTGGTCCAAAATCCAGAGTTTCGAAAGTTCGTTCACCAGCAGGCAAAATTACAGGTTAAACGAGCTCTGCGAGGCCTCCGTCGTGCTGCTCGGCTTACTCCACGGTAAGAAGTTTTTAACAGCCAACTCCCTGCGTACTAATACGAATTCCCAAAACAGTATGGATGTCCTCGACGACGATTCGTTCCCGAGAATCATAGCCACTTTCGAACTTCCTGGCGTCAGGACCACCGACTTGACAGTCCAGGTTATCGATGATCCTCACGATAACACCCTTTTGATCTCGGGTCAGCGGAAGCTTTACCTCCAGCGCACCCCTGGGGTTCAGGCTTGTCTTGCCTCGAGGTCGCCTTCTTCCAGAGGAGTCACTTCACCCATCATAGACTCTGCCATTTCATGTCATCGAGTCAGATTAGCCTCCGAATTGCAATATGGCTCGTTTTCTCGGGCTGTGCGTCTGCCTCCGGGCATAAAGGTATGCGATTTTATCCCTCCTGCCATCCTTTTGACTTGTCCAGAATAGAACTATCATATCAACGCTCGATTCGAGCATGGCATGCTCATTGTAACTTGGCCTCGCACTGCACCACCGGTCATTCCGGACTCGGAACCCGCCCCTCACGATAACATTTTGTCTGATGACATGACCCCCCTTGATGCTCACGAAGACTCGATGGTTACATCAAGTGGAGTGGTAAAGGTTGAATGTTGAATTTATGGAACTTTGACTCCTAGGTTCGTTGTACCGTTGCGCATTCTTGGTTTTATCCCTGCCGTTTCTCCACCTATGTTTTTTTTAAACTTTATTCTCTGTTCTCTTACAGTATTTGGATTTACTGGACCATCATCACCTTTCATCACGATATTCACCACTCAGTCAGTGATAATACTTGTACTTATTTAATTAGGAAGGTCTCGGGACGTGTATAATGCATATCTTAGCTGTCCCTAATTCTCGAGTGAATTGATCCGACAAATGACCAGGGGCTCTCAGCTGACTGGTGACCGAGCAGTTGTTGCCAAATTGAGAGGTTCCACTGTATCACGATGGAGGTGACGTCGACCGGCGATTATAACGTTAACGTCTACATTTCCCCACGCACCTGGCCTCGTGTGCGGCTGTGCTCAGTTTATAACCTTAGTAGGCCCTGTTCAGCTCACTCAGGACGATAGCTCTCGGTCAAGGACCCAGGGTAATATGAGTGACGCAGCTGGCGACGTCTGCGCGGGTTTCTTGGGAATCATCTGTAAGCATCGGTACCTCTTCCCCATTCCAGGTTTCTCGTCTTGTTCAATCAAGTTCCCCTGGGGTAATATAGGCGTGTCAACACTTGGAGCGTGGTGCAACACCCGTAACATCCTCTAACATATCTCGACGAACATACTATTTTAACGAAGACATTCCTCCTACAGAACGATTCGGTGCTAATGGCTGCTGCTGCTGCACCTCCAATGAGAATGCCGGATGCTGTGGAAGTTGTTGCAAGGATTCATTTGATGAGGATGGATTTGACCAACGTTCGGTAAAGGAGGAGGGAAAAAACACTGTAGGTGGTGAGGAGACTTCAACACAGCCTGCACTTGCACAAGATATGATCATTCCATCGGAGTAAACTTGACTCCCATTCATTATCCCTGCCATTATATATAATCGTACATCTGATGTCCATCCATTCCTACTGCCACGGTGACTTACAACTTTTGGTAGATATTATGATATCAATTTGATGATTAGATGCCAAATCGGTCTAGTGCTTGATAAGAATTGGATGAAGGTGGTTGCATCAGAACACCATAGTTCATGAACGGAGCCGTCGAATCGTCCACCCCGGTGCGTTCTGAGTCGCCCGCTTCTCCCGCTAAACGTTGGTAAGAGGATTGGGGTAGTTCGTAGAACAGACTGTCCCAACCTCCGCCTAAATCAAGCAACGTAGCCGGAGTGCTATCAATATAGCGAGAGGCGATTTCAGTTGGTTGTAATGCCGACGATGAGCCGTAATTCGATGTAGATGCCGCCGTTCCCCGGCGAGAACGTGAGTGTGATGGATGTGATGGATGCGGATTCAACAAATCAATGTTGTCAAGGTCGTTGACCAGCTTTGTTCGACCAGCAACGAAAGAAAATTCATCATCAGCTCGGGTCACAGGAAACACGGGTTCACGACTTTGGCTGTATAATGCTCGAGCTTGGGATGCTTTCTGTAGCATGAGCTCCAATACAGGCTATGATTCAGTGAGCACTCCCACGAGCGTGAAGAGCTCTCAACTGCAACAATGCTTACCATCGCTCTTTCGGCACGAGTGCTTGTTTCCGCCGCACTGCGGAACATATCGCAAGCGGTTTGAAAAACCTCAAAAGCCGGGGGATCCAGCCTCAAATGGGCTCCTCGTACAGCCACAATTCCGACAATGACCTAGAAAAAATTGGTATCGTGACCGTAATTATAGGATGGGCGGACTCACGGCAGCCGAGAATGCAAAGGACCATACATTCCATAATCGGGTGCAAATGAAGGGCTGCCGATCGAAATCTGATTTCGTGTCCTTAAGGATGAAGCAGGCACTCGAGTATGCCGCCAAAACTGAAGGACCAAGGGGCGAGTTGAGAGGATCGAGTGGGTGTTCTGCCATCCCTTGTGCAAAAAAGCCTCTGTGAAGAAAGAGAAGGACTATGCCGACATCAATAGAGACCCGTGGCACGCAGAAGCCATTAGCGCCTACTCAATTGCTGGTGCACAGAGCGAAAGAGAGTTAGTCTAGACGGAGCGGTTCCGCCGTCGAGGCAACTCTCTCCTTCAGGTGCCATAAGATTACGAATTTTAGTGTCCAGTTCGAGGACCGCCTGGTATGGTGGGGCTTTCACGGCCAGTATAGCTTTCGTGACGGGAACCAAACATTCTGCACTTGCTCGATGGCCCCAGATGCCGACTCAGGGTCAAAAAGTAAGGCCGTTTTTTTCCAACCGAAGGTAACTCATCACTTACAACTTGATGGAAATTCGCCTTCTTGATAGAGGTTTTCTTCCTCTTGGGTGTGAATGCGGCAGTCGATATTATATAACATAGCGGGAGGACGCCCAGTTATCAAGCTCTAGGTGAAAAGCCATCAGGGCCGCCAGAGAGGGATTGGAGCGTGCCCACATGCCAACAGATGCTATTCACTAGATTCCAGAAGTATGCGCGGCGGTCATAACCTTCTTTTCCTTGGAAACCCCACAAGGACGGGTTGATGTCTGTGGAAGACCAGATTGAGATGGTTGAGCGCCTCGATAGTGTAACACGCACGAAATCCAGTCTGGAATCGGAAGGTTGTAAGTTAGTGACATAGAAGAAGAATAAAAGCCAGGATACCTACTCTCAGGGCAACTTGGCCTGCAAGGTCGAGCAAGACATATGTTTGCTCCAGATTGCTCTCCCTACCGCTCATCCCATGGCAGGTACTCATCAAGTGCAGAACCTGCTCACCAAAGCATCAAAGACATAACAATAATAGGACGGAGAACGAGCTAGTACCTTGACCGTTATGATTGATGGCGTTCTCAAGATAGACTGGAGGGCTAGGCTGGCTCGAGCCAGCCTATAATAGTGCTGAGATTCGAGGTTGTAAGGTTGGAGATTTAAATCCAAGAGACAGCCTATTGCAAAAACGACAAGCAATAAGGCCAATTCGTGGGGACAACACGGTTTTTGTTCCCCCTTGTAAACCGTCGGAATAAGCTCTTCCACCAAATATCGGCGCGAAACTATCTGTGATGAGAGGGACAAGTGCTCCAAAAAGAGGTCACATAGTGCGACGGCGCGTTCAACAGGGGGTAGAAATGCTTCTATCAAAGGTTGGACGTTTGAAGCTACAATGCCAGGAGGATCGAAAGGGAAGAACTGGAAGCATATGTTAATATCTGGAGGTAGATAGGAGGGATTCAACTCTTCAATCAGTGGACGTTTTGCTCTTGAAAACATGTTCTTTTCAAGATCTTTCGCTTTCTTCGCAGAATAAGCAAGTCTGGAGCATGGGCGTAATATGTTCTCACCAACAATAGACTCTGGGGAAAAAGAGTGAGGAAGTTAGTATAGTTGAGGGTTGATCCGACATACTTCAGCTCCACTAGAGGGCCCGAAAAAGCGAGCCCCTCCTTCGCGATCAATATGAAGGTAGCCTAGAGGGTCTGCTGGGGCAGAAGGGTCCTCTGTAGTAGGCTTCAAAATACGCTCATCACCGTCTTCGTCTCTGGTAGGAATGAGGAGCGGATGGGGGCCGTCAGAAGTGGTGGTGTCATGGATGATAGCAACAGCATCCTCCAAGGAGTGCATGCGAGCTTCGAGTCTTGCTATCTTCTTCTGCAGGTGCTCAGCCGCAGCGAATGCGAAGCTGGATCAAAGAATAAAGATTACACTTTTGGTATAAAGCCAAGATCGGCATCACCTACCGACTGCCCTCTCCTGGCGGAAGTGTGCCTGGAAGAGGGTGATAAGATTGATGAAGTTGAAGTCTGAGGGATAGAATACGGACCATTTGGGCACAACACACGGCAACCACGTTTGACGCAAGTGGAACAAGGGACGGTCTTGTCGCAGCGTATCTTCAATCTGCGGCACTCTGCACAGGCCATTTCGCCCCTGGAATGACAGAAATGTAGCGATCAGGCTTCCAGGAAACACAAACATACCGAATTCGCTTAGCAGCCTTGGAGATGGGGACGACATGGCCCCCACCGACCAAGTCACGACGGATGAGCTCGCTCTGGACTGGTACTGAATGTGCTGCGTCGGACATGTATTATTTTGGGGAAAGACAAGTCAGATGAAGACAGCATAGCCCCATATGTCAAAATATATACCTCCACAAGCACCGGATAGAATGATCAACGTTGTCATGGAAACCCCATCATACATTTAGTCGTTTTCGACGGAAATTCGGGGCCCTCCGGTGTGACATTGACCTGGGAAGCCTTCAGGAACATTATCATTGATGGTCCCTTAACTTGCATTTAAGAGTCCCTTGCGGTTTTGTTCAACCCAACTCGAAAATGACCCCCCACCCTCAAACAACCCAACCCGGCAGTCAGCCCCAGATGTGTATGTATTCATTATTTTCCCCCAGCCATATCAATCTGAACATCGTTCACCAGCCACTACAAATAGCCTCGGGACCAAGTTCATGGAAGGCGCCGCGAAGGAAGGCGGTAAACAAACTGTAGAATATGTTGCAGACCCTCAGCAAGGGCAGCAACATATAGACGACGCAAAAGCCCAGGCCCAGGTCAGTCGATGCCCTTGAGATCGATTGTTTCCTTGCCAAGATTTCGTCCTAGGGTCTTTGGCAAAAATACTGTGGTTGTCTCGCATGAAATCGTCGGGGATATTGAGGAGAGGATGTTATATTCCTAGGCTGGTTGGATCCTATGTTTCAACTTTTATTCGCTACGCTCCCTGGGGAACGATCTGTATAGTATACCCATTCCAGGATTCAATCTTCAATTTTTCTCCAGTGACAATGCGTGGTTACCTCGACTGGAGATCATCGCCTAAGATCTTGAACTTACAACGTATCTATGCCGATCGGATTATTCCCCTTCGCAGTCCAGACTCTGCGCAATTCTGTAATTCTTCAAGGCGGCGTAAAACCGCTCTTGTATCGGTTTCAAATCTTACTATTGTGGTCATCCAATTACCACTGACATGTCCATCAAGACGTACTTTATCGAGGAAGGAATCTTTCTCTGACAGAATCCAAGTTTTCCCGATCATCCAAAGCTGTCCATTGTGTTTTTATTTGATCATCAGCCAAAATTGACCAATTGGGTGAGGGCGTGGGGCGGATATGAGAAAAGTCCAAGACCGAAAAGTGCTGGTTCAACCGGAAGCAAATTCGATTGTCAGGGTCAGGCGTCTGATGGGATAAGAAAAGTAGGGCACCTTGTTATCTCCAGATTGTGATTGGAGATCGCGCGGATAGCCGGAAAACCGTATTTCTGAACAATCTTCTATGACAGGGTTGGATGTGATAGAGATGTAGACGTCCACATTACGCGAGGCATGCATTCGAAACTGAGTTTCCAGTATTTGTGGAAAGTTAAGGAAAAGTGGATGTTGACATACCTGATGGCATCCCAAGACTACGGTGCACCGTGAAAGGTCGTGGATTAAAGCACTGCCGTTGATTGGAGGCAGAAGAAGCACTGTATCGGTCAGATTCCGAATATGCAGCGCCGATATATTGAACCCAGATAGGGACGCATCCTGAGCGGGTGTAGATCTTGGAATCAAGTCAAGGATGCAATGGGTGAGGTCCGAGATGGTCAGGCTATGCTGGACGGTTGTTATGGATAGTGATTCCGCAGTCAGATATTGGTGCGAGTGCGACGAAATGGACAAATGTGTCGTGTCACTTTGAGGCCCGGGTGATTTCGTGGCCGTGACTTCTGGAATACCGTTGCTAGGATTACTTGTAAAGGAGGTCGTACCTGCCTTGCGTTTGAAAGCAAATTTGGTTTTGGGTACCCATTTGGTTCGAAGATCTGATAGCGCCTTTTCAAGAGCCTTCAATTGCTTTGGAACGCGTCAGCCAGAAGCCTCAGGTAACTGGGAAAGACAAACCTCTTCACACTGCCGTTGATCATAGCTAGGCAAAGACCCAGTTGCGTCGACAAGATTCTTTCCGAGCTTGGCCAATTCGGCTGACAGGTCTTGGAGTAGTTCTTGTGATACGGAAGGTGATACCTGGGCGGCAGCAATGCGAGCTTCCAAGCCTGCTCTCCTTCTTCAGTGATATGGTTAGGATACTGGGGCTGAAAGCAGACCAGAGCGACAAGCCTGAAACTCTTGAGCGAAGGTATGCGAGAACGACCAAGTAGACATGATCTGTACAGTCACGTGAACCGACTCTCTTCCTGATTCGATGTCGATTTCGACCAAGCCCAAAATCCTTGTCTGCACGGGCCGCAACGTGCTGCTTCCGGAGGAGGACACCTTGGGACCGGCCACGATCAGGATCGATATACCTTCAGGAAAGATCATCGAGATCACACAAGAATTTCAGCTGAATGATGGCCACGACAACCATGAGATTCTATGGATCGACGCAGGTGACAAATTAGTCCTACCAGGCCTGGTGGAGTGTGTCTCTATCATAAAAGACTAAGGAGTTTATGACAATGGTGTTGCGTCCAGCGCCCATGTGCATCTGAATGAACCTGGACGCACTGACTGGGAAGGCTTCTGGACTGGAACAAGAGCTGCGGCGTCCGGCGGTGTAACCACGATCGTGGACATGCCCCTCAACTCAATACCACCTACAACTACAGTGGAACATCTGCAAATCAAGCGGGAAGCTGCCCGGGGCCAATGTCACACCGATGTGGCGTTCTGGGGCGGCGTCATACCTGGAAATCAGGCTTGTTTCCTATTCCAGTAGCACTACGTCCCCCCCGTCTGAGCCCTAAAACCGCTCTACTAGAAACATCTTCGACCTCTTCTCAATGCAGGGATCAAGGGTTTCAAGTGTTTCCTTATCGAGAGTGGTGTCGATGTATGTTTTTCTGTCCCCTCGATCAAGAATCACTAAGCATCGTCGACGCAGGAATTTCCTTGTGTCACCGAACAAGATTTACACCTGTCTATGAGTGAGCTCCAGGTAACCATCCAAGATTCCTGCAGAGCAAGGACTTGAAATGATTCCATCTCAGAATACATCAACCGTCCTGTTATTCCACGCGGAATTGCAAACACCCGACTCGGCATCCTTGGCAGCGCACTCTACAGACCAAACGGACGCCACACTCTATCGTACATTTCTCGATTCACGTCCACAGAAACTCGAGACGGACGCTATTTCACTCATCACCGCCCTGCAACTCAAATACCCCAATCTACGGTGCCACATCGTGCATCTTTCTGCCTCTTCCGCTCTACCCCTCATACGTTCAGCTAAATCAATGGGTCTGAATCTGACAGTCGAGACATGTTTTCATTACCTGTGTCTTTCTACAAACGACATTCCTCTCGGTCGCCCTGAATTCAAATGTTGTCCCCCGATCAGAGAACCCACAAATCAAGAACTTCTCTGGGAGGGCCTGACAACTGGCCTGATCGATTGTATCGTCTCCGATCACAGTCCTTGCGTGGCAGAGCTCAAGAACTTTGTTAATGGTGATATTATGAGCGCATGGGGAGGTATTAGCACTCTGGGATTAGGGCTGAGCTTGCTGTGGACAGAAGGAAAGAAACGAGGAGTTGGCATTTCCCAAATCATCGACTGGACAAGCAGGAAGACCGCGGAACATGCTGGGTTGGGGCACCTAAAGGGCCAGTTGAAAGTTGGGCTAGATGGAGACTTTATCATCTGGGATCCAAACGCAGAGTTTACGGTTTGTCTCGAGTTCAGCCAATCCTGTGCAGAACTAATCCATGGTTCAGGTTACAGCGGATTCCCTGAACTTCAAGAACAAAGTATCACCATACGTCGGACTTGCACTGCGTGGTCAGGTCGAGAAGACATTCCTTCGTGGCTCCTTGATATACGAGAAAGATTCGAATCAACCGTTCGGCGACTCTCCCCCTCGTGGGCGGTTATTGTGATCAAGGCTTTATGCCGATAATTACAATATAGAGAAGTTGTGTCTTCGATTGGTTGCGTATGTACAACAATTGCTAGCTATCATTTATAGCAGGTTTCTTTTCTTTGGTAGACAAGCCTTCGGCCAAGCTCCTAGGATCAACGATCCATATCGCAGCTCTATGGTCGTCCTCCTCAGGATCCTCACTAGGAATCTCATCCAATCGACCCACTATTCCTGCGAGTTTGATCTCCCTAAGTACCGCTTTGATGCTCGCCTTGTTCGCAGTCAAAGTGGTCCAACCTAGCTCAGCACCCCATAACAAGCTCAGCACCGTATGCGCGGTCAAGCGAGGGTTGGCCCTCGTCACAGTCGCGCGCTGGATCTCAACCGCGTCGTAAGGCGATTGACGATCAGTCGTGAGCTCATCAGGAAGTGCCCGTGGATGAGGCATCGTTTCCTGCGCCAAGATGTCTCTACAAGTCTTGGCGAGAATCCTAGAAAAGCGAGAAAGAGGCTGGCTGCTATCCGTGTCCGGGAATGAAGTGAGATCTGGGATCGCTGCTGGTGGGTATATGTTGATAGGGAATAATGCAAGGAACTTGTAGGGATAACGGGAGTCCTGCCAGTAGGACTTCTCAGCCTCTCCTTCCGTGGATTCATGGGAGGATATGCTCGAGACCGACGACAACAATGCATGTGCCCGACGTTTCTCGCTCGGTCCCCCGATTTTCGAGGCAATGCGTAGGCAACGGTCCCGAGCTTCAGGAGTCGTCCAGAATTTCACGGCCATGGGAGATCCCACCGAAGAGGATCTCGCTGCGATTCTGTCATGCATCTCCTGTATTAGTCCTCGTCCCATCTCTTGAAGCAGTTGGTTTGTCAAGGCCTGTGATTGCTTTGCAAGATCCTTCGGAAGTTCATCGACCACGTCTGTTTCAACGGGCGCTCGGTCCAGACTGCGATCTCGACCTCGACGGGAAGGTTTCGCACTCGCGGTTTTGGTGCTGCTTTTTACCTGCTTCCATGATCGAGATTCCGGCTGGGGTATGAATCTTCTACTTGCTTCCTCGACGGTCTCGGGGAGAGGTGTATGTGATAGGTCCGATATGAGAGCGATCAGAACGGAGAGATCAAGGTTGACATTAAGAGTGGGTTCCAATGGGAGAGATGAGGTGGCAGAAGAGGAACTCGAAGGAGCGATAGAAGCTGCTCCTGAGGGTAGCGTTGATTCTCCCAGCTTGACGTCAATCCCCATCTCCTGAAGCAAACGAATGGTGCAACTTATGCGTGGATCGGTCTCTTGGCCGTTCCCTTCAGTCTGGCAAGGGTCCAAACGCGTCAAACGAAGCGTTACTTTCGGCGTCTCGCCCAAACCCTCAATAGGATTAGCCTCCGCCGCTGCAAGAAGGGATCTTCCCATTCGAAGCACGGAATTGTCAAACTCGGTTTGAGCAAGACTCGGACGCGCGTCGGCGGAATCCTCGTCGGTTGAATCATCGGAGTCTGTCAAATACGAATCGATTTCACGGAATTCCGCTAGCAGACGAGAGTTTTTCACACTTAACGGGAAATGAGTGTCACGGTCGAAAGACTTTCGAGGTGTTGGTGCAACTCACGTATTAACCCTGATCCAACGCCTTCCATTATCCGCGACGACGTCTACTTTGGCCGCCGGTGAACGCTGTGCACCTCTCCGTCGTTGCTCCGCGGGCGGACCTCCCAAGGGCATGGATTTAAAAACAGCGTCCACCGGGGTCGGCGCACAGAGGACCTCGTTCCATACCGCAATAAGGTACGGTGCATTGGTCGACAACGGCGGCAGGTAGGCGCAAGATGGGTCGTCAAGGAACTACTGGATCATGCAAAAGTGAACTATATGCGCATAGCGTAACGGACGAACAAGGCTCGTACCTTTTCTAAAACGTCCAGGTCTATTTTCACAGCGTCCCGAAGCTTTTTCAATCCTGAAATATGGTCGAGTTGCGTCCACTGCCCGTCTTCATCTCCCTCTGATGTTGCCACATCAATGGAAGAATCGAGAATGGGCGGTCTGTGAGGTTGATAGTTTGAGATTGCCTCGTGTACACTGTGCAGCAACGTTTGGAGCTTTCGCAGAGCTGGGTGTGGAGCCGAGTATGCTTCACCGTCCATGGAATCCTAGAGATAAAACGGCAAGTCTAGCGCCTTCCTTATTTGGCCAAACTCATTTATGGACGCACATCTTTACCATCAATGGGTCAAGCCAGTACTTATTGGCCAAGTCCACGGTCGAGACCGATATTCGAAAGAGCCTAGCTGGTAATTTGTATATGGAGAGGGTAGTAGCAGCACTTGTCCGTACAACAACAACTTGGCGATCCGCCGTTAGACAGAAAAGAAAAGAAAAAGACTAGCAGGGATATCACTTTGGAGGGCATAAATGAGTAAGATGAATAAATAATGCTTAGCGGAAGATGCGGGGAACCGTCAGTGAAAAGTAATGTCACCATGCAAGAGCTCTATTAGAAACAAAGGATCATCAGTTCAGCGATATCCAGCACATACATAAATAGGTTAATTCAAAGCCGAAATGGACAGCTCATCGCAGCGTCGTTCCCGGTGCAATGGTCGTCATCCTAGCCCCGAGAACACCCCCCTTCCCAGTCTGGACGTAGTAGGTGTCTCCGCTTCAGAGTCCCCGTCGACCTCCAAATCAGAATGATACTCCGACTGGCCTATCGACTCGCGAGCAGTAGCAAAAGTCTGGACCGAGCTCGCTCTCGATTGTGACCTTTCAAACACGCTAGGGGCTCTGAAAGATGAAGGAGGAGGGGTCCCAGAGGATGCAAGATGCTTGGGTATCTGAAGCGGTTCCATCCCGACTAAAATGTCGAGCTTCGGGGGTGAGAGGTGTCTTTTGGGAGCATCAGGTGTCTCGGGCAGAGGAATGGCCGCAGGGTTTTGTGCAGTCGAGGATGGGGCCTTCTCTTGGTGTGGGCCTGAACCTGACTGGGCCTGGGTTGGGATATCCGGTTTTGTGCGCGATGAAGACGTGGTGATCTCGTCCGACGTCGTCGCAGGGACCGAAAAATTACCCGCTGCGAGTCCAGCACCCGAAGAAGACAACCCCCTTTCTGGGACGGACGAAGAAGCCGACCCGCCCGCCTCTTGTTCAAAGTCTGCACCACGACTTTCCGATCGCAGCCTTGATGGCCCCGCAGAGCCCGAGCCCGATCCCGCCGACGCCGGTTGTTCATCAAACCCAGGAGGAGGCATGTCCAAATCCTGACGTGACGACGACGCAAAGGCAATCGCATCAGCCCCATACGGTACGCCGAAGCGCCCAAACGCCTCGCGAGAGGATATCAACTTCAACTGTTCGGCAGTCGGACCCGACTTGGGGTATGTAAACTCCGTCCGTGTCAGGGTATGCGTGAGCGGCGACGAGATGGAGTTGAGGGATATCAAGGATGGAGAATTGAGGATACCGCTGTTGAAGGATTTTTGACGCGATAACGTGCGGAAGGGGGTGAGATTGATCAGGGAGCCGGAACCTGAACCGGTGGGACGATGGGATATTCGGCTCCCCGAGATTTCACCGTTATGGTGGGATTCCTCTGAAGACCCTACGGAAAATGCAGAATTGGTTCGAACATGTGATTGCGACGCCATGGACAGTCGATGTGGAAGCGCGTTAAGAATTCTTCGGAAACTGGTACGCCTCGGGGGTATTGGCTCCGAAACCGGAGGTGCAGTCAAAGGTTCGGGCGTGTTTCCAAACCGGTCCTCTGGCTGTTGGGGGAGATCGACGACCTCGTAATATCCAGGAGCTTCTCCCCTAGGATCTTCCGATACCGGTGTGTCAGCGTGGCGGCGCATCATAGAGGTCGTATCTTCAGAACTCTCAGCCGTGTCCAAACTTTGCCTTGAATCGTCTCCAACATGCTGCGTGTGCTCGTCGTCGTCACGTTGGAGAAGAGGCGCATCCACCGGTGTATTTGGCAAAGAGGTGTAACGATCACTCGAATCCATCAACTCTTCTGCATCCTCGGGCAACGCTGGCATTACCATGGCTTCTGGCATTCCTACATCCTCCATGTCATCTCCTCTACAGACCAGTCGAGCAATCGTAAGAAAACAGTAACGTCATCAAGAAAGCAATAGGCAATTACCGGAAGATGACGACCTCTTGTTCTCCCGGTTCCTTTGCATATGCAGGGAGAGACGTAGTCGAAACCTGTGATGGCGTCCGTCTCGGCCTCCGAACTCTCCTTGACCGATTAGCAGCAGTGGCAGCATTTGCCCCAGCGTTGATGGACCCCGCCAATTGCTCAGCTGTTAACGGCCCATTGCCGGCAGCTGCTTGCCGGTTCCTTGTAATTTGCAATGCGATTTTGCGCCGGTGAATGAACGCGACCATCGTCACCAGCAACACGAAAATGATAACAACAATCGGTATCTGGCATGGCAAGTTAAAGTCAGCATGAAGGAAGAAGCGGGTGACGGCGGGTCAAACGACGAACGGACCCATATCTGGAATTGCATGCCGCCACTGTCGGGTGGATTCGGGGCCCTTCGCCACATTGAAAGTGAGGAGGCCTCGCTGGAAGTCAGCGGGGCTGCAGCTGAGGGGGCGAAGAGATGCAGAGCCACCACCATTGCAAGCCAACGGACATTGAGGTGGCGGATGCAGGCATTGCGTTTTACGGGGGTTGTCTGCCCGCTGCCGGTTGTATCATGAATCATAACGCAGAGAATTTCGTAACGCTGTAATCGTGAAGGGGTGGTACTTGCGCAAGGCCGCAACCCGACCACTGTTGTCAGGAGAGCAAAATCTCGACAAGGCGGTGCCTAATTGTATCCGCAATACCACCGGTCATACTGCATATGTAAGCATCTCTGCAGAGCACATGGAGCCGAGCATGTTCACTTGTTGCAATTACATATGGAGTACATGGAAAGCTAAGAGTAGGTCACAGTGACACACGCACGAAAAGCATCGGAGGATGTATAATTTTCGGTCTGCGTCTCTCCTGCGTCGTCTTCCACCTTCAGGGATCTCATCGGGTGTTTTGGGCCGCGAGCATAACCAAAGAACCCAGTTCCAGCAAGGCGACGAAATCCAACAGAACGCCAAAACGAAACGACTCCTTGCTTTTTGGACTCAAATTCAGGATCAGGTCCTGATAAACCAGTGGGACAAACACCAGCCATAAGGAAGAAAAAGGGACAATGCTTCAGGGAACGTCAGAATAAGTAGACCCAAAGCGAACCGTCAGTAGAAATACATACAGCTAACGCCTCACTCTTCAGCAGGTTGTCGATCGCCCAGCGTCCAAGTCCCTGCCTTTGATATTTCGGGCTAACGCAGATGGTTTCTATATAGGCAAGTATCCCGTGATTGATCTCCCGGCCCCAGACACCAGTTCCTCTCTCTGGGGACTCGGGTTTGTATAGCGAAGGTTTGATACGAGCATCTTTGTTAAACACTCCCATGGAAAATTGCAGGAAATCCTGTACGGGTACGGTAGGGTAAAAAAACCTAAGTAACATGAGGGCAACTGGAAAAAATCCAATCATCTCACCTCGGAAACGTTGTCCATATAAGAATAAAATTGCCCGGCGGGGACTTTCTTCCTATCAATCGTTCTGACTAGAATTTCGACAATGGGTCGTGGCGGAGGGGAGTATTTGGATTTATCAGCTGGTGGTGGTGGAGGGTTGGGGTCAGCTACAGTGAAAGTATACTCCTGTCGTAAAGAACGGGTCAGTTGTTAAATGCACTGTACGGGAGAGTTGGCTGAACCCCAGATTTAAATTTCTTACCTTTATGAATCCATATTCATTGTCGTAGTCATGGTCTTCTTCATCCTCGGAATCTTCATCCTCGCCAAGAATGGGCCCACCGAACCTAGTGAAGAACTCGAGTGTCGAGAAATCGATCGGCAATGCTCTGTTGGATGTAGACGTCGACGACATGTGTGCAAAATCAGCAGGTGTCAAAGCCACGACGGTCTAACTTCTCCGGATCCCAAGCTCCGACTCAAATTACCAGTCACTTCAGTCGTAGATAATTCAAGCCATGTCCTTACTACATACTCAGCTTAAAAACATGAGTAATATCAATTTTTTCCGATTTTTCCCCCCAACGCACCTGTCTCCCGATTTCCTACTCAGTGCATCGTACAAGCGCATAGAAGGAATCCTCACATAATACAACCAAAGAGCGCAAGGGCACTAATGAACAAGTAAATCGGGTGAGAACATCCATGAATTATAAATTGGCGAGTGGAGCCATGTATCGGCGACGAATGAACGCCTGGATATCTTCCGCTGCGGCATTGATCAGAGAAAATGGAGGATGACGAGGAAACACCTATCGCACCCAACAATCGAGGTTGCTCCTGAGGTATCTACTTCTCATCAGAGACAAACGGAACAAGATGTGCGGCGCGAGGACATACTAAATGATCTGCATTTGGTATCCTGACATTGGAGGCATTGTTAGGGCGCAACCAGACCCGCCTTCTCGCCGAGCCTGGCTCCCCGAACCTTCACAACATCAATTAGATGGTGCCTAATAAAGCACCGAGCAATACCGGGACGTACTCGCCAGCATTTGGATTTCCGGGCATGATCCACCGCAACTCAATGCGCTCATCAAGCTCCGGCAAGCGGTGATAGACCTCGCATCTCGTGTGACCATCAGCAAACACTATGGCTTCCTGTATTCCAGGCATCTTGAGCGCCACGATGGGTTCGTTTGATAAAGGGTCTTGGGTGGGGTAGATGGCACATTCGACAAAGACATTCAAGACATGGGGATCCCAGGCCGCGAAGAAAGGCGACTGATGGAACAGCTGGAGGGCTTCCTCCCTGATGAGAGGGGTCAATACAAGTGTGGGGTGGAAGGCGGAGTATACGTGCCGGGAGGTCCAAGTTTGGCGTCGAGTTAGGGCTGCTAGGACGAGTTGGTTGATATCGGGGTCATACTCGGGGACGGAGCCGGTTGGCTGAGCGATGACTGGATCAATCAACAGTATGGAAGAGAACAAGGAAGGAAGGGTTAATGCTGCGAGAGTCCTGATCGGAAGTAAGAAAAAGGTTACGGAAGAGGGTGAGAGCTACGTACAGACTACAACCTCCGTAAGAGTGTCCCACGACGGCGAGTGTCCGTTGTGGGTATGGATTTCTGTTGCGATCGTCGGCCTCTTTAGCGGAAACGCGAGGGAGAAGGCAAGGTAGGGCAGAGGGGGTTGCCTTGGATGGTAGAAAGTAGATGAGAAAGTTGAGTATGTCGCGCGCATTATCGGACCAGTCGACTGAGATTGATGAGAGGAAATGAAGTCAAGAGGTGGGAGGGAATGGGTCTCTCACAGACACCTCCGAGACTGGCATGGTTGATCAAACAGGCATCACCGTGTTGAACGGATTCCCATGTCCAAACCTCGTCGATAGCGGAAGCGGCAGGGGAGGTGAGGAGGTGGTGAAGGGTTGGCTCCCATATCTCGATGCTGGCTATTTAATCGCAGTGGGCTGGAGGAGGGACGAGGACGCACCTCTTTTGGGAAACCATTGGCATGAGCAAAAAGTAAAGTGAGACCATGTGACCGGGTATCGTCGAGGGACTTTCTGCGGTATCTGTTCGCGCAATTCCACAAGACCTGTGGGCTTGCACGGGGTTCTAGCGATCCCCGTGAATCCCGGAGGATCTGGAGAGTCTTGGTAGCGTGATGGCGTCGTTGGGCCTTTGAGGACGCCGGCGGGGGAGGGGGAGGGAGGGGAGTGTATTCGGTGGTGCGTAGGTGAGCGGCGGGAAAGACATGGGTGGAGAGTATGTATGGGGCGTCGAAAGCAGGGGGGCGCGGGGGGGAAGGGAGGGATGGGTGGGGGATGGGCTCGGGGGGCGGGAAGATGGGGAGGAGGGGCCGGGGGGCGATGGGCGGGGATGTGAAGGGAGGGGGACGGGTGTACATGGCGATGCTCTGAATCACGCGTTGCATCAGGTGACGGTCGCGACGGCATTTCAGCCATCTCGCTTCTGCCCACATGGCCGTCGGTAGGGTGTCATGCTGTTCTGCCGGCATGGATTCCCTTAAAACGCGCGCCGTTCCCTGGCCAGATGCTCCAAGAGGCTTCCCACCCATTCCCTTCCACACATGGCTCGCTTTGCCAATCCACTCCTTTCCCTCCTCACCCTCGTCACTCCCTTCCTTCTCCAAACTTCAGCTGCCCCCGCCGCTGACCCCTGCGCCGCGATTGCTGGAAAGGATTTCGTCCCACCTGCCAATGCCTTGGCCTGCCTGAAATCCTTCCCCTTCAACGAAACCCTCCGTCAGAACGTACTCCAAGTCGTTTCCCGCGTCTTCGACTTTTACACCTTCGAAGACTACTACTTGAACTCCCCCTGGCCCTTCCAAGAGTCTACCGTCGATATCCGCGCTAAAATCCGCCAACTTAATACCACTAAATACCAGGTCAGTCCCATGTACTTTCATTCCACCCTCACCACTAACCCCCACATCTGGACAGACTGACTACGATTTCAATATCGCTCTCTACGACTTTACTAATCAGCTCAATGATGGCCATACCCGTAAGCCTTCCCCGCATCCCTCCCCACTCTCTTCCCAACCCCCCTTCCCAGGTTGGTTCCCCGACTGCTATACTCTCTTTCAGAGTCTCCTTCCTGCTCCCATCATTAACGTCCAAGTGAATGGCAAAGAAGGCGTTTATGTGGCCTTCGACTTGGTTGAATTCGTCTCGCTACTCGGCCCTGTCTATACTGGTTACTTTGATTCCATTGGCTTCGACTGGAAACGTCTCGCCGGTGCCAAGGTTCTGCAGATCGAAGGCAAGGACGCGTTTGACTATGTCGATCACGTCGCAAGCACTGTCTCTGGCAACTATCTCGACCACGGTGTCCGCGTCAACTCCGTCTTCTCTAGCTACCGTCTCTCCGGAACCGCCTACTCCCAGAGATTCGGAGACCTCGCTGGCCCTGCCAGCGTTGCCAAGGACTCCTTGACGTTCAAACTGATCGCCGCCAACTCGTCCACCCCCGAAACCGTCAAGATTCCTTATCTTGCCGCCTATAGCGGTCCTGCATTCACCGACTCGGCATCCTTGTACGTTTCCAACCGACCCTGATGGACGGTACCCTAATTTCTTTTCACAGTTGGCAAGCCAACTGTCTTGCCAACAACAAAACCAACGGCGTCGACTTGAGGAACAGCAAAACATCCACCTCCAAGAGGGATGCCCGAACACTCATGAAAGGCAGCATCATCGACAATACACACCGAAACGCTGTTGGCCTCCCAACTCAGTACCAACCCGGTCTTACCCCCGTCAATGGAAGCCACGGTGTCATCAAAGCCTACATTCTTCCCGACAACACAACCGGTGTTGTGAACTCATTCACCATTCTTCCCCAATAAACCACTCACCATCCCTTTCGGTAGATGTTTGTGGGCACTTTTGAGCCAGAAGACTTCAATGGATTCCAGGCTGATGTTGTTGCTGTGATCAATGCTTTCAAAGCTGCAAAGGTTGACCGACTTCTCATCGATCTGACTAACAACGGAGGTGGGTTTTACTCTGCATCCCCCTCGCATCCTTTATTCACTCCTGCACCTTCCAGGCGGTTATGTCTGTCTTGGCCATTTCCTTCATAATTATCTCGCAGGGTCTAGCATCAAAAATCCGTCAGTTCTTTTCAGCCTAGAGTCAAGGGATTAACATTGAATCCCAAATGAAACAGAGGCTTCGTATCCACTCAACGCGCTAGCCCATTAGCACAGAAGATCCTGGCTGCGGACATCCAGCTCGGATTGACTGATATTGTCAGCCAGTATTCTCCGGACAATTGTCAGTTGGTGTTTTGGAATCGATCACCATCCTTTATTTTCTCATCTCTTCATTACTCCAGTCGCATTCTTGAACAACACCCAAATGCCGGTGACCTACAACTACATGAAACCCCCGCAACAATTCTCCGTTAATGGGCATAGCGATCCTACGTCTCAACGATTCTTTGTGCGTATTTGCAGTGTGTATTCGCGAGTACTTGTGCTGATATGTCACAGGATACCTGCCAAGTTTCCTATTCTCAGCCAATTCCTGAACAACCGCCTTTCGACCTAAAGTAGGTCTTGACTGACTAGAATTGACGCGTTTGCTGACGACTACCACCAGCAAAGTCGCTATCGGTACGTCGCACATGCAAGTTCTGGTAGTTTTCTGATCGTGGATCGCAGTATCCAACGGTAACTGTGCCTCGACCTGCGCGATGTTCAGTACCTTGATGTACGAGCTCCACTCGACTCGTATTGCCGTGTTTGGTGGAAGACAGGGACAGACCATTCAGTACAAAGGTAAAACCTACTTTTCGTCTTGTGAAAGCTTTTGCTCATGTCGGGTTTATAGGTATGGCTGGAAACCAAGTCTTGGAGTGGGCGGATCTCGACACCGAAATCAAGACTTCGGGCTTGGCCAATGTACGTTCCATCTTCTTCCGCCTCGTTGTCGGTCTTTTGACGATTTTCGTAGGATCCCTTGGCTCCTCCTGATCTGTGAGTTCCATACGTTGCGCTGGCATAGGCAGAATGACTTATGTTGTGTCCCATCAAGTCTTGTTGCGGGCAACATGCGGTCCGTATATGTGTCCCCGATTTTTTTTATGATCGTAGCTCAACATTTGAGTTTGCAGAGTCAACTGGCGCACGGCATGGAGTTGGAAAAACCCAGATGTGCCGATTGGTATGAATGCGGTTATGTTATATCATGACATGGTATGGCTAACAAACTTTTTACTCCAGAGTATGCATTTGAAGCTCCAACCTGTTCGTTTTCCGAATTGTCTTTGTTTGATTTTTTGTCTGACGTGGAGACAGCCCGGTTCTGTTATACCAAGGAAACCTACAACAACCCTCAGAACCTTTGGGCATTTGCGTGCGTTTTTTTATGTGGAATTCTTTTTTCGTTCTTTGGTTGTTCTGATGTCTTGTCTTTTGTGCAGTGCGAAGCAGTTGTTCAAGTACTAGGTGTTGTTGATGGCGCAGTGTCTAGGGGCATGTCCGTTTGTACATAGCAGTGTACATAGCAGTGGAGCACCATGCTCGTATACCCGACGTGATACACTCAAAGCGTGTTTGAACTGAGTTGTATACGCGAGCCCGCCGTGGCAACCAATATGCCACACGCATGGCCATGACCGCTCCAGATTTGGGTGGAGGGTAAGAGTCTCGGACCGTTGACTGCGGAGTGGGATCCTTATCCTCCGGGATCTTGGCATCCCGAGCACCCAACACTTGACGGTGTTAGCCTCGCGACGCAACTTTTTTTTCCGTCGCCCGAATCCCTCTTCGTCTCGAGCTCTCTTGGGCGTCCTGTGTACGAGTTGCAAAATTTCAGTTACACAGTTGCTTGGATGGCATCATGGTCACACAGGTGGAAGCATACGAAATACGCCGCGCCGTTGACTAAACAGCCACAACGTGTCCCGGATCCGGAACGCCTATGCTATCCCTCGTCTATAAGTAGGCAGGTTGGACACATTAATTTCTTCCCTTGATCAGGATACCACACCCTTGGCACGTTTCATGTCGACGTCGAGTGAGGGGCGTATAATATTAAATATATTGTGAGCCTAGATCAGGATGGCGAGTAGCAGGGTCTCTCATCCCATGTCTAAGGCTAATTAGAGGACAACATTTCTCATTACGGTCTGCCATGCCACAACGAGTGACGCACGAACCAAGGCACCCTCACGTTTCATGTCGTGTGGGGTATGTAGATCACTGATCAGGATGGTGAGTAGCACTCTCACCCCTTGTCCCGTAATTAAACGAGGAGAATATCTTTCATTACGGCCTCCCGTGCCACTGGCACGAAGGCTGAAGCATTGCAACGGTCGGGCGTTGAATGAACGCTATCCGCGAATTATGCTTGGATCGATTTTCGCCCAACATCAAATTTGATGATACCCATCATGTAGTCAGACTCACGGTTACCTTGACGATCACTATTTTTTGGTCAGGAACAGAAAGCTTCGGTCGTTTTACTTACCATCCCGGTTTCTGGTTTACCCGGTCGATGAGTGTGGTCGTACAGTATGTAGTATTAGTGAGTCCGAGTCAGGGTAGCTGGGGCGGCAAATTATCGGCTTTAGGGAGTACTGAAATTCGACCTCGAGCAACTATGATTCCACGAGGCATTCAAGGCCCGGGGCTATACAACTTACAAGGTAACTATCACTGTCAACAACCAGGTTGTACCTCAGTCCATCGCCCTTCGATGTGGAAAAGACTGGACCTCGAGCTCGAGCTCGAGGCCAACACGCTCTTGAAAGTCTCCTCCGAAACGCGCCCGCATAGTGCGCCTCCGACTTCGGACAATGGGTGCCTCGCTTCGTCGTCCAAGTACAATTCGCGGGGATCCCTAGGTAGTAACGCCACTGGCGTTTTTCCGTCCGAGTCATCGCACGGAAGGCAACGCAGGCCAGGTTCTGGCAAGGCCGTGCGACCCCTACCTCCGACACCGTCCGCAACATCCCCTGTTTCAGCAACACAGGGAACGATAAAAACATGTTCTCGAATAATTCGGCCACTGCCCTTGACTCCTTGCGAGAGTCCGCTTTATACAACAACTACAGTCGTAACGCCCAACGCTATGCGGCAGACTCTTTCCCAACCACCCGCTTACGCGCCGTCTGGGTCCACAAGGAAAATAGAAGAAGAGCCTGCGGTGTCATCTGAACCAATGCCGCCGGGTGTCCGGCCGGTCTTCCTCACGATTTCTACAAATATGGAACAGCCGCTGGTATCAGACGAGGTTCACAGTCCTCTTTCACCAGAGCCACCGACGCCGCGGACACAGAGACGGCAGCGCTTGTCTAAACTCCAGCGACATTTCGGGGAGTCCATCCCAGAGGAAGTCGTTCGCTGTCCTCGAGGGAAGGGTATTGAAACAATAGGAGAGAATGAGATGTACCTGAAGGCTGCTGTGGCTGCCCGGAAGATATTGGAGATGACTTGCGGGGAGGATCAGGAAGGTGGGGAGTCACAAAGTGAGGATGAGGACGAGGAAGAAGGGGGACAAGAGGAGGTTTATTGGACTGTTTTCCGGTCGAAGGATCAGCCTCGATGGGTGCTCGAGCGGGGGTGTTATCGTAGAGAGGAGCCCAATTACGACAAGGTAATCAAGGCGTTGAGAGCGTTGTAGACAGTGATATAATACGATTTACGCAAGCGGCGTTGCTCTTGTTTGTCCTCTGCCATCCTCCCACTGTCGTCCTGGTCCTAGTCGTCGTCGTCACTGTCGATGTCGGGCAAGGCCCCACCCACTGGGCCTCGCGCCCTCCTCGGCACCCAATCATCATCATCCTCGTCATCTCACCTCTTACCACACACCTCTTCACTTCCAAAAACACACCGGGCGTCACCCACCGCGCCCACCTCGTCCCCAACGAAGCCTATCCCAACTGGGCCCAGGAGCCTTCAATCCAGCTCTGCCCCACCTACCGCACCTGCTCAAAGACACCCCGCAAAACATCTTCTCAATGGCTCCGGTGCGCTGCAGAGCAACCGACATCCCATTTCAATCAAGGGAAAGTCTGTCGAAAAGATGACAGCATCGGGGAGTCGTCCAAATGGCCTGGTGAGTTTCTAACCTCGCCCGTGCTTTTGTGTGTGGAATGCTAAATGGTTTGTGCCACAGACATGGCCCTCACAACCGCCGCAGAGTCAGGTCAATGGCACACATGAAACCCCTCTTGTAAATGGCAACGCGCAAACTCCAACCCCTCCCACAGTAGGTCCCAGTTCCGCCGCCAATGCTACGTCTGGTCCCAGTACAAGTACCACTCATCCACCAGTGAGCACTTCCATCAGCAACAGCAGCCATCGGGCGGCCATCTCTATTGCCATACCTATCTTGGCGGCTTCTGCTCGGTCTCGGGACAAGCTCCCGAAACCGGTTCCCTTACCATTCACGCGCGGTGATGTTACTCCCAGCCAACCAGAGTCCACTCCCCCGCCGCCGCCACCACCACCACCAAGTTACGAACCACCACCCCCTCCACCTCCATCTCAGCCTCCTCCACCTACGCCACCTCCGCCGTCATCTCTTGATCTGGATTCCGATGCGCCTTTCCCACTTTCCCCGCCCGAACCATCGAATGATGTTCCCCCGACGTCCGCAGCCCTCCCGTCGCCGCCATCATTACAGGCATCTTCACCGCCGCTTCCTTCCCAATATTCACCACCTCCACCTCCACTACAGCCGCCTCCACCTCCGCCAGCCCCTTCACACCCTCCTCCTCCAGAACAATCACCATTACCTCCTCCCCAACCTCCTGTACCATCACCGCCATCAACGTCTGATGTTCCTCGACCCCTTTCGCCACCTGTTAGACCGTTGTCCGCTATTCAAGTCGAGGCGCAGGTGGAGACCTCGAAACCTCCAACACCCCCTCCAAAACTTTATTCCCTACCACCCCTCCCTGCCTGGCCGCCTCCTCGTTCAGAATATCCGGTTACCAAGTCCTACAAAGTTCTCTTCGACCCTCAGATCGATACATTTGCCTCTGCTGCCGCCTCTTCCTCCTCTGCACCCCCTAGTTCACATGCACTTGGACTCGCCCAGGGCAACAATCACCAGGTTAAAAACCCCGAATACTACCGCGCCCTCATCGAACACGTGCGCCAACATGCGGGAAGTGCTGCCCTTGTTCAGGAACGGATACGGGGGAAGAAGGGAAGAGAGATGTTGCTAAGGTGCGAGGGGGAGGTTGTTGGGCCTCACATAAAGGAGAGCCCAAGTGTTCCGACCGGTGTGGATGCGAGGCTGAAAGATGGCGGTGTGAGAGCGGCGCCTACCAGTAATCCGGATACCGACAGCAAAGTCAGCGGGATGGTTGAAGAGGAGCTTGTTGTTCGTGATCCCCGGAGTGATCCCGGCCGGAGGATGAACAACCTTCGACCGGGGCGCGCGGAGTTTGCGGAAGTTTCTTATGAGGTGCGCACAGGGTTTCATCTAAACTGGTACGCTGATTCACGAAATATTCACAGTACGACCCGCCGCATTCAGTGGACCCACCACCTACGGCGGTGTTACTGACAAACATTCCGCCATTGACACAGGCGGCGTCGTTGCGCACACACTATCGCGCGTATGGGAAGTTCGTCGCGTTTGAGTGGCAGATTGATCGGAGCAATGGGGCGGCGTTGGGTGTGTTGTTTGTCCGGTTTGAAAACGCGGTGGATGCAACCAAGTGCGTGAAGGGCGAGGATGGTCGGCGCCCTGTGTTTGGTGTGGGCGTTGTTAAAACGGTCAACGGCAAAAATGGGGCAGGGCAGGGTGATGGCGATGATGAGAGCCGGTTGAGGGCTGTGTTGGATGGAGAGGGGAAGGTTTTGAAAGCCGTCTTGAAGGAGTTGGAGGCAAGAAAAAATAGGGAGAGGGAGGAGCGTAGAAGGAGAGAGAAGGGCCTGCCGCCTCTAACTCAAAACCCAACCGAAAGTGGCGCAGGTGTCATCAAAGGGAGTGTCGGAACGGATCAAGGACAAACGCCTAGTTCTACCCAGACCCAGACCCAAGGTCCTTGGGGCGCAAAGCAGCCGTCACACCCAGCATCATCTTCAAATGGTGGTAGTGCTACCCCGGCCGTGCCTCTACTAGCTCACCCCTCGCTCCCATTAAAGCCTCTCTGTGCCAATGCTCCCAGTCCTCATCCGTCGTTGCAAAACGGCTCTTCCACACCCTCTGGCCATGGCATCCCGGGCCTGCCTCCCAACCCTACCCGAGCTGCTGCTGCGGAAAAGGACCCGATCACGAAATCAGCTCCTCAGCGCAAACCTCCTGTGGCGCTCATCCGTGCACGTCAACAGGTGGCGACCAGAGATGCGCTCCAAGCGGTGCCCATGGCGGGAGGTGCGTCGACGCCGTTGTATGGACAGGAGGAAGTTTCGACTCCTTCACACCATGGTGGACGAGAGACGCCTGGAGGGGTGAAAAGGTCTAGCACGTATAGAGCCAACTATCGGGTGATAGGCAAGGAGAGGGGGCTTCCATCCAGGTCGCCTTCGCCTCCTTATTACTCTCGAGACCGAGATTGTGATACTTGGCTGGGGCGGGACAGGAGTTGGGAAAGGAGAGGAGGGGATAGATGGGAAAACAGGGACGGTAGCTGGAGTCGGAGCCCGAGTCGGAGTCGAAGCAGGGATAGAAATCGGGAATGGGTGTGGGATAGGGATAGGGATAAGGCGCGTGGCAAGAGTTGGGACAGGGACAGGAGCCCGGATCGTCGAGGTCGAAGAGAAAGAGAACGAGAGAGGGATCGAGAGCGGGGTGAGAAGGAGAAGGCTGCTCAGAGGGAGAAACATGAGGCGATCATTGAAGAACTTGTCAAGAATGGAAAGGAACACGTTAGGCTGCCTCTTGTAGGGTCTTCCGTTCAGGAGGAGGATGTCAAGAGTTTCTTTGCAGACTTCAAGGTCGACAAGGCATGTGTTTTATTCACTTCTTTCGATTTGTAGCTCACAGCTCTCTTCATGTAAAGATTCTCAGAGATCACCTCGGGTGGTATGTCACGTTCCTCACTGGCGATGCCGCGCGCCGCGCCTCCATGGTCCTCAGTAACTCGAAACAACTTGGGCATCAGTCAGTTTCGGTGACCATACACCCTGTTCCTGCACCTCTTCCAGCTGCATCCAAGAAAACGGCATGGAAGGAGGAGGAGATAGTGGAAGAGGCCCAACGTATGATCGTTCGTGAACTGCGAACAATGTTGGAGAAGGACATCAAGCGAATCGCTGCGGTGGAAATGATGACATTGATCGCGAAGGAGAAGGAGTCGATGATGGGAGTGCGTAGTGGGACTGCGGCTGCGGGAGAGAAGCGAGGAATCAAGGGACTGTCTTTCAAAAAACAAAACAAGAAGATCGTGGTTGAGGAGGTTCGTGTTGAGGAGGAGCAAGAAAGAGAGGAAGAACCCGAGAAGGAATTGGAGAAGGTGGAGGAGGACGAGAAGGAGGTGGCCCAGAGACCAAAGAAGAAGAGAAAGAAGGAAGTGGTGAAGAAAGTCAAAAAGGTCGTGCATGAGGTGGAGTCGGAGGACGAAGATGTGTCGGATGCTGCACGAATAGTTGAGGTGTTGCGCAAACGAGGTGCTTCAGAGGAGCAGGGCGATGAAGAGAACGCACCATTGCGGAAGAAGCAGAAGGTCGAACCCGAATTTGAGGTCACGACGAAGGGGAAGAAGACGAAGAAGGCGGGGAGGAACATTGTGGAGAGGGTGGAAGGTGTCTATCCTGACGAAATGGATTACGATGTCCCCTCCCTCGCCCACGTCCGGCTCACACCCGCTTCTGACTTGACTCCTTCTCCTTCACCCGTCCCAGAAGTCAAACGCAGACCACCCCGCGTTGTGACACCACCTCCCACGCCACCTCCCGACCCTCTGAGCCAAGGGCTATGTGAAGATGATGAAGACATTTATTATCTCAAGCTGGCCATGGAGGGCTTCGAACCGCCGGATTCGGAAGGATTTGCGCCTCCTGCACTACCCATTGATTCGCAGTCACCGTCATTCCGCAAGCACCTCACTGGCGCAGCCCGCACTGAAGGGTATTACAAGATTACTCATGCAGAAAAGGCTGCCTATGTTGCCCAATATCAGGCACGCGCCGCTACGACCGTCGCGACCGTTGCTCCCGTTGAAGAGTCACAACAGACAAAGCCCATCACGTCTTCGCGGTCCAACCGTGCCAATGCCCGACGTCGTGCCCAAGGTCTGGAAGAGATCAATCAAGTCCAACGCGCCGTCGCTCTTTCAAAGGGCGAGACCGCAGCGAACGAGTTGACGTTCAAGTTCAATCAACTGCAAACAAGGAAAAAACATCTGCGATTTGCGCGCTCGCCCATCCATGACTGGGGATTGTATGCCATGGAAAAGATCTCGAGGGGCGAGATGGTCATCGAGTACGTGGGTGAGGTCATCCGAGCGCAGGTGGCGGACAAGCGTGAGAAGGCGTATGAGAGGCAAGGGATTGGCAGCAGTTACCTGTTCCGCATCGACGAAGACCTCGTTGTCGATGCTACGAAGAAGGGAAATCTGGGGTATGTCTTCTTCCCTCATTCTTCTGCCCCATGCGATGTATGTGCTAACTCCTCTGTCAGCCGCCTCATCAATCATTCCTGCGACCCCAACTGTACCGCCAAAATCATTACGATCAATTCGGAGAAGAAGATCGTCATCTACGCGAAACAGGATATTGAACTAGGCGATGAGATCACTTATGGTTCGTCCTCTTTTCTCTCTCTTGATGTTTTCCGCTCGTTTCTGATCGAGTTGCTAGACTATCACTTTCCATTTGAGCAAGACAAAATACCTTGTCTATGTGGCTCCGCTAAATGTCGTGGTTTCCTCAATTAGAACTCGTTATAATTCATCTTACACAGGTTTTTTCATCGTTTGTTACTTATACCCGCTTTGCCACTCCATCATTCCATGTTCCTGCTACCCCCGCACATCGCTCTGTATTGTTTACATATCTGGTTGTCATTCGTATTTTTGTTACCAATCTAGTGCTCACAGAAGAAGCTGTGCTCTTCCGGATCCCCTGTTATTACTGATGCCATGAACTAAAAACAATCCGAATCCGAATCCGTCGCATCGGAACGGAGTCATGCACTTACTCGACGTTGCTGTATTGGATGCAAAGATTACCCATCCCATCTCACATTTAATAAGCGTTTGACCTTCGAGGAGCCTGAGGTGCCAATCCATCATGATGCTGATGCACTTTAGTATTACGGCAGAGATTCAAGACTGAGCAAGCACTGGGTATAAATTAGTATAATGTGAGTGGCAACAGGCGTCAGGTGTCGTACACCGTGACGGGCATGGGGAGGAAGAGTGTTGTCCCCACCCAGCACTCTGTAAGAACTGTGGCAAATCTCATGCCACTAACTCCCCTCATTGCCAGTTCTGGC